>OFET01000030.1_pt1 | contig 284935 bp, 263 predicted proteins | sample 1521211 | NCBI WGS metagenome assembly OFET01 (sample SAMN03766358, study PRJEB24113) | microbial mat metagenome | isolation source: enrichment culture HLUCC-A from microbial mat sample contains cyanobacterium... | reverse complement strand
AAAATGGCCGCGTAAATTCTACGGATGCACCCCGTTAAAAATGGGGAGATTACCCGTGTTCGAGCAGATCCCGAAGACGCGCCTCGAATTCCGCGATCAGCTTGTGGCCGACACGCGCTTGCCGCTCCCGATACTGCGGTTGATCTGGGTCCTTCAGATACTTCTTGATCGTCGTCCGCGAGATCCCGGTCTCGCGTGCCACAGCACGGATGCTGTGGCCATCACCCAAGATCCACCCACGGATCTTCATGGCCGTTTCCATCCGTAACACCTGCTCTTCCCCCGTGCCAAAGCGCACGGACGTCAACAATGCAGGTGGGGCAGTTCTGGATGATCATAACCCACACAAGTGGGTCGCTCTTGCATGCCGGTTCACAGGCAGCGCAAGGATCAGGGGCGCACCCGGTGCCGGGGCCTTATGGGCGTGAAGATAGGCGTCAAGCGTCCTGGCGGATGCTCCGGTGGCGATCAGTCGTCAAGCGGTGGCAGGCTCTTTTCGATGCGCTCGCGCAGATGGGCGTGCTGCGCCGGAATCTTCAGCGCTTGTCCCAGCTGGTCCGGGGCCTCGTCGCGGTCAAAGCCGGGTTCGTTGGTCGCGATCTCGAACAGGACGCCGCCCGGCGTGCGGAAATAGACCGACAGGAAATAGTCGCGGTCGATCACCGGCGTGGGCTGATAGCCGGCACTGACAAGATTGTCGCGAACCCGGTCCTGCGCGGCGCGGTCGGCCACGGCGAAGGCCACGTGATGAACCGACCCGGCGCCCAGCCGCGCCGCAGCCGGGGCCTGGGTCGTTTCGATGTCGATCACGTTCGCGCCGTTGCCCATATCAAGGGCGTAGCGGGTGAAACCGCCCTGCCGTGCAACCTCGCGATACCCCATGAAGCGCAATAACTCGCCCGTCTCGGTGCTGTCGCGCAGCCGAAGGGTCACGCTGTGAAACCCGCGCAGGCCGGTGTCGGCGGGGACGGGTCCGTCGGAATGGGGCGTGCGCGCATCGTCCGCCACCTCGACCAGGGCCAGGATCTCGCCGTCGGGTCCGGCAAGATGCAGGCGTTTTTCGTCAAAGCGCATGCCATCGTCCAGCACGGTGACCGCGTGTTCGGGCAAGCGCTCCCGCCAGTAGGCCAAGGCGCCCTCTGGCACAGAAAAGACTGTTTGCGACGCCTCGCCCGTGCCGGGCCGCCCCGGCGCGATGTGCGGAAAGGGAAAGCAGGTCATCACGCTGCCCGGCGTACCGTGTCGGTTGCCGAAATACAGATGATAGACGCTGGGTTCGTCGAAATTCACCGTCTTCTTGACCCGGCGCAGCCCCAGGGTGCCGGTATAGAACGCGTTATTGCGCCGCGCATGCGCCGCCATCGACGTCACATGGTGCAGACCTTGGATCGGATTGGGCATGGTGCATCCTCGGATCGCGCGATTGGGGCATAAGGGCGAAACATAGACCGATTGTCGGCAGGGGAAATGGCCGGACTGTAGACAAACCGTTACCGGCTTCTTATCCGATCAGCGCCAAACCCGTCCCACCCATCGCGGCGATGATCACGACCATCCAGGGCGGGGCCTTCCACGCCATCAGCGCAACAAAGCACACCAGTGCCAGCGCGAAATCGCGCAAATCGTCGATCGCGCCGGTGAAAACCGGCGAATAGAGCGCGGCACCCAGGATGCCGACAACCGCGGCATTGGCGCCTTGCATCAGCGATTGCGCGGCTGGCAGGGCGCGCAACCTGTTCCAGAACGGCAGTATACCCGTGAGCAACAGAAAGCCGGGCAGAAACACGGCTAGCAGCGCCATCGCGGCGCCGGCCAGGCCGTTCGGGGTGGTCGAAAGCACCGTGCCCAGATACGCCGCAAAAGTGAAAAGCGGCCCCGGCACCGCCTGCGCCGCGCCGTAGCCGGCAAGAAACGTATCTTCCGAGACCCAGCCCGGCTGGACCACCTCGGCCTGCAACAGCGGCAGCACGACATGTCCGCCGCCGAACACCAGCGCCCCGGCGCGATAGAAACTGTCGAAAACCGCCAACACCTGGCCCAGCGGGGCGATCAGCGGCAGCACGGCCAGCAGCGCAAAAAATGCAAAAAGTGCGGTGAGCGCGGCCGGCGGCGAAACGGGGATCGCCACCGGCCCGATCGCGGCCTTGCCGCGCCCCAGTGCAAGACCGGCCAGCGCGCCAAGGATAAGGGCCGCCACCATGCCGAACGGGCCCGACACAAACGCAAGGATTGCCACCGCCGCCACCGCAATGGCCGCGCGCGGTCCATCCGGGCAAAGGGTGCGCGCCATTCCCCAGACGGCTTGCGCGACGATGGCGACCGCCACGATCTTGAGCCCGTCCAGCGCCCCGGTCCCCAGCGGCCCGGCGATGCTGGCGGCGCTCAGCGCAAAGACTACCATGATCAGCGCCGACGGTAGGGTGAACGCGGCAAAGGCTGCCAGCGCCCCCGGCCAGCCGGCGCGCAACATGCCCAGCGCAAAGCCGACCTGGCTGGAGGCTGGACCGGGCAGAAACTGGCAGAGCGCGACGAGATCGGCATAGGCGGCATCCGTCAGCCACGCGCGGCGCACCACCAGTTCTTCCCTGAAATAACCCAGATGCGCGATTGGCCCGCCAAAACTGGTCAGACCCAGTTTGAGAAAGGCGGCGAAAACCTCGGCCGCGTTGCCCGTGGGCCGGTGGTCAGGATCGGACGCGCGGGTCACGGTCTTCGCGCTTTGCACGGGCGCTCGGGGAACAGCATGTCCCGATCGGGGAAATAGCGTTTGCGCAGTTTTTCGTTGCTTTCGGCATGATCGGCAAGAATCTTGCGGCGCTGGTCATCGCTCAATTGCAGGCGGGTGCCAGGCTTGGGCAGGCGCGTCTCCAGCAGGCGCAGGGCCATCTTGTAGGGCTTTGCCCGTTTCCCTGCGCGATTGCGCACATTCAGGAACCGGTTGAGCCAGCGGCGCAGCGCGATCGCCTCGGCCGAAAGCGAGGTGTTCATGCGGGCCGGTGTCTTGAGCCCGGTGCGTTCGATCCCGGCGACGGCGCAGAAATCGTCCAGCAGATCGCCCCCATGCAGCGCGTCGGGTGTCAGCAGGCGCGGCGTGATCCGGTCTTCGCCGACGACCCCGGCCCACAGGCGCATCGACTTCCAGTAGTTCAGCGCTCTCAAAGGGCTGTTGAAATGCGCGTCGAAATCCAGTGTATCGCCACGCCGGATACGCTCGGAATAGGTGCTGACCACCATTTCGACCTGCGGACGCAGATAGACGAGATAGCGCACCTCCTCGAAATACTGTTGCAACGTGTCATCGAGGGCGGAAATCTGTTCCGGGCGCGTCAGCCATGCATGGATATGCTCGCTTGAGCCGATGAACAAGCCCTCGGACCATGTGCGCAAGCCGTCGCGCAACCGAGCCTCCCAGGCATCGACATAGGCGCGTTGCGCAGCGGCGTCGCGTAGCCCCAGAACCCGCAGCGCCACGTCATCCCTCATCAGTCCGCCCGCCCGCACCAGGCCCGTGGCGGCGATCTCATACTGACTGCCGAAGCGGCGGTTCACCGGATCATGCCGGATACCCTGTTTGCGCAACGCGATCGAGTTGATCTTGAGAAACGACTGGATCGTCGAAGACCCGGTTTTCGGCATTCCGATATGGATGAGCGCGCGCATGACCGAAGGGCCCGGCCGATCAGGACTGCGTGAACAGGTCGGCGCGGTCGGGAAAGAACGCCGCGCGCAACTTCTCGTTCGAGCCGGCACACGCCTTGCGGATCTGCTGGCGCTGGGCGTCGGTCAATGAAATCTTTGAACCCGGTTTCGGCAGCCGCCGCTGTGCGATCCTGAACAGCGAGTCGAAAATGCGGTTGGGTGCGCCCGAGCGTTTTCGCGCGGGCACGATGCGACCCAGCTTGAGGTAAAGTGCCATCTCTTCGGCAGAGAGCGACAGGTTCATGCGCGGCGGGGTGGCAAGCGGTTCGCGGTCGATCCCGGCGATGGTGCAGAAATCGTCCAAAAGATCGCCCCCCGCCAGCGCGTCGCGTGCCATCAGCCGTGGAATGAACCGGTCCTTGCCCACGATCTTTGTCCACATCTGGGCCTTGCGCCAGTAGTTCATCTTCTTCAGACGCTGTTCGAAATGCTCTTCGAACGTCACCAGCTCGCCGCGCTTGATACGTTCGGAATAGGTGGAAACCATGAATTCTTCTTGCGGCCGATAGTAGACGAGATACCGCACCTCGTCGAAGAATTGATGCAGAAACGTGTCAAGCGCGGTGATCCGTTCGGGGCTGGACAACCACGAATGAACCTGCTCGCCCGAGGCCAGGTATGTGTGTTCCGGCCAGTTGCGCGCGCCCTCGCGCAGCATCGCCTCGTAGCGGTCGACATAGGCTTCCTGGCTGGCGTGGTCGCCGACACCCAAGGCATGACGCTTGTTGGCCTCTTTCACGGTGCCGCCCGCGCGAATCACGCCGACGGTTGCAAGCTCCATCTGCGCAAGATTGCCGGGGTCGAACGGTTCGCAACGAAAGCCCTGCGTGCGCAACTTTTCCTGATTGCGCCTGAGGAAGGCCTGAATCGATGTCGTGCCCGATTTCGGCGTTCCGATATGGATCAAGGCTTTCATGGTGCGTCCTCGTAAATCGCAAGCAACTGGTCCAGATGGGTGTGCATGCTGACCGGTTCCCTCGCGTTTTTCCAGTAGCTTTCGGCCGTGATCCGGCCGCTCAGAACGCTGTCGAGAACACGCGCGAAATCGGCGCGATCACCGGCGCGAAACACCAGGTCCGGGCAGTTGCCAAGTTCCTGGGCGCCGCCCCTGTCCGACGTCATCAGCGGGATGTGACGGGCGTGCATCTCGATCGCCACCTGGGGCAGGTTGTCCTCCCACATCACGGGGATCAGGCCCAGATCGACATCGGCCAGCAGGGCGTCGAGTCCGTCATGGGAATACCCTTCGACATGACGGACCTCGGCAAGCCGCGACGACAGCGCCTGCAACCGGGCAAGGGCTTCGGCCTCGCCGCGCCTTGCGGCAACCGTCAGGCGCACCCGCGATGCCAGTGCCTGGGGCAGGGATTCAAGCGCGTCGAGCAGAAAGAAGAATCCCTTGTCGCGCCGCATGTATCCCAGATAGGCAAGGCGGATGGTGCCGTCTTGTTGCACCATCGTCGAACGCGGGCGGGTGATGTGCCATTTTTCGGCCTCCTTGGTGCCGATATACGATGTATGCAACTTGTCTGGCGCGACACCGTGATGGGTCGCGATCTGGCGCACCCTGTCCGACACTGCCAGAACGGCATCCGCATGGGTGTTGATCAGCGAGACCATGGTCTTGCGACGTTCGGCAAAGGCGCGCCCGTCATCGCGGGCGGGCACATCGGCCGATAGCGGTGCCGGCTGGGCGGCTGGGCGGCGCAACAGCCGAAGTTTGCGGTAGGTGCGCCAGGACACACCCATAAGCGGCCAGAACCCCTTGTCGAAGGCGCGCGTTCCCGGACCCATGCCCAGTCGTTGCATGCGCCAGGATATGGCATGTGCCAGGCGCACCCAGCTTGGGTCGGCGACCACGGGCAGGCAGGTCGCGCAGCGGCGCCCGCCCTCGAAATCGGTGCAGTTCTCGGCCTCGTTGTGCCAAAGATTCACCTGCGGGCAGAACGGGTAGTAGTTGTGCAGCGAGATCACGACACGGGTCTGTGGCCAGCGCTTCTTGAGCCGAAGAACGGCCGCCGGAAGCCCTTCGAGATTGTTGAAATGAATCACGTCATAGGGGCCATTGGCGGCGACGAAATCCATGAACGTGTCTTCGGTGGCCGCGTGCGAGACCTGTCGCGGGCTGCCGTAATGCGCATGCGACGGCGACATCAGGCCCGAGTTGATGATCACGAACCGGCGCGCCAGGGCATCGCCGGGTTCGCGGGGCAGTTCGCGCCAGCGAGGTTTGCGACGAAGGAATTCGTGCGGAATGCCCGAGGACAGGAAATGTGCTTCGGTGTCGCCCCGTGCGTCTAGGTGAGCCAGAAGATTGCGTTGATAGATGCTGACGCCGCCCCCGCGCTTTTCCGGATCGAGGTAATCGACCCAGTTGTAATACAGGATCTTCATTTTGCGGCCTTGCGCTGGTTTTTCTCCAGCGCCTCGATGCGTTTTTCCAGGGCAGGGACCACTTTTTTCAGGCGCATGTGCAGATACATGATCTCGTTGATGAGAAATCCGATCTGGCGCGTGTGCGCGCGCGAAAATTCGTCCTCGGGTTCAGGCAGCTCCTGCTGGAAGCGATCGACGTCGAGACCATTGCCGGGCAATGTGCGCAGCGCCTCGAGTCCCTGGCGGGACATCCGCAGGATCGCGTCGAAATCGGGGCTGTCGGCGGGCAGGCGCGCCTCTTCCGAGGCGAAGTATTCCATTGCGCGTTCGATGCTCTGGCGGATCATGGGCTTGGGGAAACCGGCGTTGCGATAGAGGCGGATGATCTCCACGATCTGGTCATCAAGGCGCGGGTTGGGATCTGACGCGGGCGTCATGGCGTCGTCAGGCATCGGGTGGCCGATGGCCGACAGGAAATCGTCAAAGAGGGCGGTGCCTTCGCGCAAGCTTTCATGGAAGGGGCGCAGGATGACGCGGTCGGCGCCGAAAATGTCGACCCAAGGGGCGATGGCCGCGCCGTAGTCCAGATGAACCGATTCCATTCCGCTGCGCAGCGTGGTGTCGAAATCGCCGATCGGCAGGCGCATCTTGATCAGCTGGTTGTACCATGAGCGCAGATGATCGCGCGGGGCGCGAAGATAGGCGATGATCCGAAAGTCGATCCCCGAGGCATTCGCAACGATTCCGCGCAATATGTCTTGCGCCTGCGGATGCGCGCCCATGCGCATAAACTCTTCGGAACTGATCAGTGTGGCAGGTTCAGGCACGTTGCCAACGTGATCCAGGAAGCCTTCCCACATCTCTTCCGGCGGGTCGGGAAGGTCATAGCCATGCAGAAGGGTCTCGACGCCAGCCGCGCGATAGATCGAATAGGCCAGTGCCGAATGCTTGGCATTGAATTGCAGGATCTCGGGATACAGAAGGCCCTGTTGTGCCAGTCGCCCGGCGTTGTGCTTGAAAAAGACCTGCAACGCGGTCGTGCCGGTCTTGAAGTGACCGATATGAATATAAAGTGTCTTGGTCATGCGGTCCCCGGAAGCGCGTTGCGACCTTATGCCAGCGCGCATCTGACAGGAAGTGCCGATATTTTCAAGACATCAGCCTGTTGTGGGTGGCAACGGCTTCGTCCAGATCGTCAAAGAACCGGATCTGTCCGCGATGCAGCACCATCGCGCTGTCGCAATAGGCATGCAGCTCCTTGAGGTTGTGATTGACCATGATCGCCCCGGCGGTCTGGATGCGCTGGCTGAACAGCTGACGGCTTTTGCGCTTGAAGCGGGCATCGCCGACGGCGGTCACCTCGTCCACCAGATAGGTGTCGAACTGGATGCCCATGGACAGGCCGAACATCAGGCGCGACTTCATACCCGAGGAATAGGTGCGAATCGGGGCAAAGAAATGCCGCCCGATTTCGGCGAAATCCTGGACGAAGTCGCACAGGGAATCGGTATCGACGCCATAGGAGCGGGCAATGAACCGGGTGTTCTGCGCGCCGGTCAGATCCTTGTGCACGCTTGAGGCGATCCCGACCGGCCAAGAGATCGCGCCATCGCTGAAGACCCGGCCGGAATCGGCGCTGACGTTGCCGGCGACGATCTGCAGCAGCGTGGACTTGCCCGCGCCGTTGCCCCCCAGAAGCGCGACCGACTTGCCGGTCGGAATGGTCAGGTTCAGGTTCTGGAAGACGGGCGTGTATGTGCCCTTGACCCAAAAGCCCTTGGAAAGGTTCTCAAGCCGGATCATCCTTGTTCGCCCATACCGGTTCTGCGCAACTCTCTGAGGTCAGCCGCGGTCGCGGATGCTGTAATAGATCAGTGCCATGATCGACCAGCCAAGCACAAGGAACATGGCGGTGAGCCCCACCAGCACAAGCCGTTGTGGATACTCGGCCCGCGATGCCAGGGTTGGGCGAATATAGGTGGCAAGATAAAGGCTCTGACGCTGGGCATTGGAACGCGCGGCATCGAGCGCGGTCAAGGCCGCGCGATATGTCTCTTCGGCGAACTGCTGCTCGACGTTGAGGCTTTCATACTGGGCCAGAAGGCTTGGATAGTCGGTTTCAAAGACGGTCACATCCTGGGTTGCGAAATTCTCGCGCTCTTGCGTGATCCTGTCGCGGATCACGTCGATCCGGCGCTGGGCCTGGCGCAGCCGCGGGTCGGATTCGTTGCTGACCGTCGGAACCAGCAAGTCATATTCGACCAGGGCTTCGGCAAGTTGTTGTTGAAGGTTCGTCAGCACGCCCATGCGCCCCTGGATATCGGCCATGGGATCGAGGATCTGTGTGCGGGCACGAAACTGCGCCAGCTCCTCGCGTGCCGCGCGCAGCCGTTGTTGCGCCTCTTCCAGATCGCGCTCGGCGTTTGCGGTGGAATCGCGACGCGCTGCCTCGTTGAGGGTGTTGATCATCTCTTCGCTTTCCTCGACGACGGCAAGCGCGATCTGCTGGGCGGTGTTGGGGTCGCGCGCCCGGACCTGCATGTCGATCAGGCCCGAGTTCTGGTCGTATGAGATCCGCACGACACGGGTCCAGTATGCCAACAGATCCTCGATCGAGGCATCGGGCGAGAGGGAAAAGACCGGGTCTGTGTCCCAGGTCCTGGAATAATGCGCCACCAGGTCGATACGTTCGTTGATGCGTTCGACGATCTGCTGGCTTTGCATGAATTCGTTCAGAACGTCGGTGTTGGTGGTTGTCTGCCCGCCGCCCACGAACGCCGACAGACCGCCGACCAGATCGCTGGCCGAACTCGTCTCCTCGGTGCGGACGGTGATGCCGGTGTTCGAGGCGAACTGATCTTCGGCAAAACCGTAAAGATAGACGGTCGTTGCGAGCAGCGGCAAAACGATGATCACGAACAGGCTGGCCAGCAGCCCGTAATGTCGCCTGCGCAGCCCTGCCGGCTGGACATGCATCATCGATGCGGGGCCGGGATCGAATCCCTCGTCGTCCACAGCCGCCCCACCATTCTTGGACGCCTTTCGGGCCGCACGCCGCTCTGCGCGTTGGCTGTCGTTACCGGCGCGCCGTTCCTTGCCGTCGTTTTTCTCGGGCGTGCCGTGGGCCGTCTTGTTCAAGCTCTGCTCTCGGTCGTTGGAATTGAACCCTGCCAGGTTTTTCTACATACTTCCGCCTGAAAACACCAGCGCAAGGAATCGCCGCGTGTCATCATCGGACGTGCCCACACCGCCCCAGCAGTTCAGGTCCGGCTTGCGCCCGCCGACGCGCGGAACTGCGCAAGGTTTTGCGCCGCTGCGTTCGATCATGGCGCTGATCCTGCGCGAAATGTCGACGCGGTTCGGGCGCAATCCCGGCGGGTTTCTCTGGGCGGTGCTGCAACCGCTGGCAATGATCCTCATCCTGGCGATTGCCTTTTCCTTGCTCATGCGCACGCCCAGCCTGGGGGAAAGCTTCATTCTGTTCAAGGCCACCGGCATCCTGGTGTTCCAGATGTTCAAGCAGACCTCGACCTTCGTGGCCAAGTCCATCAGCCAGGCGAGTTCGTTGCTGGAATACCCGCGCATCGCCTGGATCGATGCGGTTCTGGCGCGTTTCATCCTCAATGTCGCGATCGGGTTGATCGTGTCGGTCATCATCCTTACAGGCGTCATTGTCTATGAGGATATCCAGACCATTCTGGATTGGAGCCAGATCCTGACCGCCTATGCGCTGGCGGCGCTGCTGGGCCTGGGTGTCGGCTCGCTGAACATCTACATGTTCATGCGCTTTCCTGTGACCGAGAATATCTGGCGCATTCTGACCGCGCCGCTGATGATCCTGTCGGGGGCTATTATCCTGTATGAGGACATGCCTTACATCGCGCAGGACTACCTGTGGTATAACCCTGCACTACACATCACCGGGATCATGCGCGAAGGCTTCTATCCGATCTATCGACCCGAGTATATTTCAGTCACCTATGTTCTGGTCTGGGCGCTGGTGCCCATGGTGATCGGGCTGTTGCTGGTGCGTCGCCATTACCGCGACCTGTTGACCCGCTAGCGCTCGGCGCGCTTCAAGACCTCGCTGTGCGCGACGTCGGTTCGCCGGGCGAGACCGTCGCGAATCGCCATGCCGAAAAGTCGCAAGAAGGCGCGCCGTTCGCCGGAGTGGTGGCGGACACGGCCCAGCCATCTGGGCAGAACCACCATCAGCACCGGCAAAAAGAACGCACCGGTCGCCAGGCGATAGAGGATCAGCAGGTTGCGGTGGTAATAGTAGACTTTCCACAAGGGCTTGATGCGTCGATCCTGCGTGGAATAGGTCGTGCTGTCATGTTCGAAACGCACCGATGGATCGAACCCGAGGCGATAGCCCGCGCGCGTCAGTCCAAGCGTATAGATTGCATCATCACCATACAGAAACAGCTTGCCGTCCGGGTATCCGGCAGCGTCGAAGATCTTTGCCGACAGGAACAGGCCAACGAAGGAGGCGCCGTCGATCGGCCGCGTGCCCGTGCGTGCGAAATCCTGCGGTCCAAGGTGGAATGCCCCGCGCCCGCCGCCCAATGCCGTGCGCAACAAAAGCCGCTTGTGCCAGAACGGGTTCAGCGTCGGCCGGTTCATTTCGCAGATCGTGCCGTCCGGATGGCGCACGGCAGCCGCCAGCCCGTCCCAGCCGCGCAGGTCAAGCGTGTGGAACGCGGCCAGGGCGCCTTGTTCGGGCCGCGCGTCGTCATCCATCACGACGACCCAGTCTGGCCTCAGCGTGTGAACGGCATGCCGCAACCCGGTTTCGAACCCGCCCGCGCCACCAAGGTTGGCACGACTTGTCAGGACGCAAAGCCGCTTGTCGGACTGGGCGGCCAGCCAGCCTGCCGTGCCATCGTCGGAAGCGTTGTCGACGACAAGGACTGCTGCCAGGTCATTCTGCGCCGATGCCAGTAGCGCGCGCACCGTCGTCTTGAGCTGTGCCAGCCGGTTGTGCGTGACCACGACGGCCACCAGCCGGTTCCTGGTCACCGGCGCAACGGACGCGGTGGCCGTTGTCTCGGGTCTTGGGTCGGCGTCCAACTGCATGTCTGTATCCGTTCCTCGCGCCGTATCTGGCCGAAAATGGCCAGCCTTTGACACCCTATACCCGCCGTCGGCGGCGGTGGGCAGGGGGCGAGGCCCGTAAAATGCATTCCAAAGATCGCAGTTTCGCCCGTTTTCCGCGCCCAGTGTCAACTGACCGCTTTGCAAGGGTGAAAGGGGTGGAACATGAGGTGATGGGATGCGGCTGTACCGACAGGGCGTCGTCGGATCGGGTGTGGATCTGCTGGACGACGGAATTCGCGACATAGCCGCCCATGTCGAGGGCGATGATGTCCATGTCTACACCACCACCGGCCGAAACGGTGGGCTGGTGGGCTATCGGATCGAGGCGGGGGGCGTGGTTTCGGCCGAAATCACGGTGATCTTTCCGCCCAACATGACAGCGGCGGTCGGCGAACGGCTTGTCCTGGGCGATCATGGGTCCGGCCCGGTTCTGTTCGTCGGGGCGACATCGCAAGGGTTGATCGGCTATGCCATCGGCGATCAGGGTGCGCTTGCGGAAAACGCCCCGCTGGACTGGACCGACGCGATGGAAGCCGCCTCGAACGGGGGGCGCGGCATCGTCGAGGCCTGGGTGGTGCAGGCCACAAACCCGCTGACGCTGTTTCCCGATGAATACGCGCAGGATCAGATCGTTTCGTTGACGCATGTCACCATCAATGGCCTTGAATATGTCCTGGCGGCCGATTCCTGCGCCGATGCCGTGACAGCGTTTCGACGCGATTCGGCGACGGGACGACTGAGCGAGTCGGATTCCATGGGAATGCGCGAAGGCTTGGGTATTCAGGCCCCGACGGCCATGGAGGTTGTGCAAATCGGCGATCAGACCTTTGTCATCGTCGGCGCATCCGGCACCTCGTCGTTGTCGGTGATGCGCCTTTCGGCCGACGGGACGCTGACGCCGACCGATCATCTGATCGATACCGGTGCCACCCGCTTTTCCGGCATCCAGGCCATGACCACCGCGACTGCGGGTGACCATACCTTCGTTATCGCAGGCGGGGCCGACAACGGGCTGAGCGTGTTCATGCTGTTGCCCGATGGCAGGCTCGTTCATCTGGAAACGCTTGCCGGCGACGATGGGGTCGGCATGGGCAATGTCGCGGCGCTTCAGGCGCAGGTGTCGGGCGATGTCCTGCATCTGTTTGCCGGGACGCAGAACGGCGGCGGGATGGCGCATTACACGATTTCGCTGGATGAACTGGGGGTCCAGCGTATCGGCAGCGGCCATGGCGCCCAGACGCTGCGCGGGACCGGCGGCCACGACATCCTGATTGCGGCGTCGTCTGGCGACACGCTGGACGGCGGCGCCGGGGATGATGTTCTGGTATCCGGCCCCGGCGACAGCCGGATGCGCGGCGGGGCCGGGCGCGATACCTTTGTCGTCGGGCACGGCGGGGGGCCGGTCCATGTTCTGGATTTCGAGCGGCGCGGCGACAGGCTCGACCTGTCCGACTGGCCGATGCTGCGCGACATCGCGCAGCTGGAGATCACATCGACCGCGACGGGCGCGCGGATCGAATATCGCGGCAACGTGATCATCCTGACATCGGCCGATGGCGCCCCCCTGAGCGTGGACGACCTGTTTCCGAACGGACTGCTTGGCCCAGACCGCGTTCCCTACATCCGCGCCGACAACACCCCCCCGCCCGAGATCGACGACCAAGAACCGGCGCCTGGCGAAGGGCGGACCATCATCGGCACCGGCGATGGCGATTCGCTGCGCGGGGGAGCGGGAGACGATACGATCTGGGGCCTGTCGGGCGATGATACGATTCATGTGCCGGACGGGGATAACATGATCGGCGCGGGACCCGGCAATGACACCGTTCGGGGCGGCGCGGGACATGACACGATCTGGGGCGGCCCCGGGGACGATCTGATGTACGGCGGCACTGATGGCCGCAACGTGATCTGGGCGGGTGCCGGCAGCGACACCGCGTATGGGGGAGGCGGGGATGACAGCATCGGCGGCGGGGGCGGCCCCGACCTGATCCATGGCGGGGCGGGCAATGACAGGATCTGGGGCGGAAACGGCAACGACACGCTGAATGGCGGGGATGGCGACGACACGCTTGACGCCGGACCGGGGCGCGATTCGCTGACGGGCGGCGGGGGCGGCGATACTTTCGTCTTTTTTCGCAACGACGATCTGAACCGGATTACCGATTTCGATCCCGACGAAGGCGACGCTTTGCTGCTGACGATGTCGCTTTGGCGGCGCTTCGGCGATCTGACGCCGCAAGAAGTCGTCGATCGCTTTGCCGCCGTCAGCGCCCGTGGCGATATCGTTCTCGATTTCGGCCCAGGCGCGAATACGATCATTACCTTGATCGGCTACAGCGATCTCGACACTTTGTCCTATGCGATCCAGATCGCCTGAGGCCGCGGCAACGGTGGCAGGCACGCAATCAGTGTGGTGACTTGCCTGCCGCGTCCTCGGCGGTTTGATCGGGCGACTTTTCCAGATCGCGCGCGACCCAGCGCATGGCCTCTTCGGCAAGTTGCATATGCGCGCCGGTCTCGATCATTGCCTTCAGACTTTGCACTGCGCGCGTGATTTCGAACTCCGACAGGTTTCCCTCGATGGTGCAGGACAGTTTCGGGTGTTTTGTCGGGCGCAGTTCGCCGCTGATCGACAATTCCTCGTAAATCTTTTCGCCCGGGCGCAGGCCCGTCGTCACGATCTCGATATCTCCGTCGGGATTCTGTGCGTCGCGCACGGAATAGCCCACGGCTTCGATGACCTGGCGGGCAAGGTCGGCAATCTTGATGGGTTTGCCCATGTCGAGCACGAAGATCTCGCCACCCCTTGCCAGATTGCCGGCCCACAGCACCAGGCGCGTCGCCTCCTGCACGGTCATGAAATAGCGTGTGACGTCGTGATGCGTCACGGTTACCGGGCCGCCGCGCAGGATCTGTTCCTGAAACAGCGGGATCACCGATCCCGACGAGCCCAGCACATTGCCAAAGCGGACCATGGAAAAGACTGTTGATTCCGAGCGCTGCGCGAAATCCTGCACGACGAGTTCCGCAAGGCGTTTCGATGCCCCCATGATTCCCATGGGGCGCACTGCCTTGTCGGTCGAAATCAGGATGAACCGCTTGACCCCGGTATCGAGCGCGGCCTGGGCAAGAGTTTGCGTGCCAAAGACATTGTTGGCAATACCGGCGGCGGGATTGGCCTCGACCAAGGGAACATGCTTGTAGGCGGCGGCATGAAGCACCACGCCGACATCGTGTTTGCGGATGGTGTCACGAACCAGTGGCGCATCGTTGACCGATCCGAGAACGGGAACGATGTCGCAGCCCGTATCCTCGGCCAGGGCGCGCAATTCGCGCTCGACGTTGTAGAGTGCGTATTCGGACAGTTCCAGCAAGACCAGGCGTGCGGGATTGCAGTTCAGCAACTGGCGGCACAACTCGGACCCGATTGAACCGCCAGCACCGGTCACCATCACCGAATTGCCCCGATACGCCGAACACCCGCCCCGCAGGGTCGAGTCCAGATGCGCCCGGCCAAGAAAGCGGCGCGGCAGGATGGGTGTCAGCTTGTCGATGATGGCTTCCTGGCCGACCAGTTGGGCGAACGAGGGCAGTGTCTGAACCTCGACCCCCAGCGCGGCGACGCGCCGCGCGATCTGCGCCTGCCGGGGCGGGCTGAGCGATGGCATCGCCAGCAACACCCGGTCGATCGCCTGTTCCGCGATCAGGCGTTCCAGCTTCTGCGACGGATGGACGGGCAGCCCGGCAACGGTCAACTTGTGCAAGACGCTGTTGTCGTCGATGAAGCCGACGGCGCGGATGGCCTCGTGCGGTTTCAGCGCCAGGGCAAGCTGCATGCCGGTCTTGCCCGCGCCATAAATCAGCACGCGCGTGGCCGGCACATCCTTGCGATAGATGTAGAGCAGGATCTGCAGCAGAAAGAGCCGGGTCAACGCGCTCAGCACCAGGTACATCATTGCGAAAACGACTGCGGCGCCGACGATGCTGGGGGCATCCAGCGTTCGGTCGAACGTGACCATGACCACCGCCAGGGCAGCAGCCAGCATCGCGCTGCGCCCCATGGCCGAAATCTCGTAAGACTTGAGCTGGATTCGCGGAAGCCCCAGAAGCGTCGACATGACGCTGCTGCCCACGATCAGGATGACCAGCGTCGACCAGTGATCGGTGATCCACGCCGCACCAGGCGGATTTCCGGTCAGCAGGTATGCCGTCAACCCAAGGGCGACCGGAACCAGCGCCATATCCAGGCCCAGAAGGATCGCCTGCTTGGTCGGCCGCGACAACGATTTCACATGGTTCAGCATTTCTTGCTCTCGATTCGTCGTCGACGCCGCGGATTCTGTCTCCGGCAGCATTGCTGTTCACGGCTTGACAGGCTCTTGGTGAAAACACCATGGCTTGGCAACAGCACCCTCCATCTTTGCAATGAAATGATGATTGTTTCGAGCACTTTTTCCCGTATGGTCAATAAACGGGCGCAATTCAGCCTCTTTTCGACGCTTGAATGCCAAATGTTCTGCGTGTTTCCCATCCGGTGTTGGGCCGAACGGCCAGATTGCGCAGGGTGAGTGCATGCGCTAGCGTCGCGCTACAAGTCCTTTTGTTAGCTGGAGTAATCCATGAGTCGCATTACCAAGGCCGTATTTCCGGTGGCAGGCTTGGGAACCCGCTTTCTTCCCGCCACAAAGGCCATGCCCAAGGAATTGTTGCCCATTATCGACAAGCCAATTGTCCAGTACGCCGTGGAAGAGGCGATCGCGGCCGGGATTACCGAGCTTATCTTTGTGACCGGTCGCAACAAGCGTGCGATCGGCGACCATTTCGATGCGAATCTGGAACTGGAGATGCAGCTTGCCAACACCGGCAAGCATGAAATCCGCGACATGGTGCGCAATATCGTGCCACAGGGCGTAAGCTGTATTTTCGTCCGTCAGGCCGAGCCCCTGGGGCTGGGCGATGCCGTTCGCTGCGCGGCGCCTGCGGTCGGCAACCAGCCTTTTGCGGTGCTGCTGGCCGACGATCTGATGAAGGGCGATACCCTGCCCACCGGCGACCTGGTCGCCGCCCATGAGCGCGCCCCGCGCAATCTTCTTTGCGTGGCCGAGGTCGCGCGTGAGGACGTATCGAAATACGGGATCGTCGTGCCGGGCAGCCATGATCTGGGGTCGCAGATCGCCGTGGCCGGCCTGGTCGAGAAACCGTCGGCCGAGCAGGCGCCATCGCAATTGGCCTCCTTTGGGCGTTATGTGTTCGAGCCTGAAATCTTCGATGTCCTGCGCACCCTCGCCCCCGGTGCCGGGGGGGAAATCCAGCTGGCCGATGCCATCGACATTCTGGCGCGGCAAGGAAAGGTCGCGGCGCTGCCCTGTAACGCCGCACGTTACGATTGCGGGTCCAAGTTCGGCTATCTGACGGCCATCGTCGATCATGCCATCGACCATCCCGAATACCGCGACGCCTTCTTTGATCTGATCCGCGAGCGGCTGGCCGCGCATGAGCAGCAGCAATCGGCACGCAGCGCCCTGAACTGAGGGCGCATGCCTTGACATTCGACCGGCCGGGGTATCATGCCCGCATGACCCAATTCGGAGCTTTCGGATGAACCATGTGCTGGTTACCGGCGGCGCAGGCTATATCGGCTCGCATGCCTGCAAGACCCTCGCCGAGCGTGGGTTTGTGCCCGTAACCTTCGACAATTTCAGCACCGGCTGGCGCGAAGCGGTCAAGTTCGGACCGCTGGTCGAGGGCGATCTGTCGGACCGCGCCGCCCTTGACGCGGCTTTTGCCGAATATGCCCCGCTCGCGGTCATGCATTTCGCCGCCGCCAGCCTGGTGGGCGAATCGATGCAGGATCCGGGCAAGTACTGGCGCAACAATGTCCTGGGTTCGCTGACCCTGATCGAGGCCGCAATTGCGGCCGAATGCCTGGATTTCGTCTTTTCGTCGACCTGCGCGGTTTATGGCGAACAGGATGGCGTCGTCTTGACCGAGGACAGCCCCAAGGCGCCGATCAATGCCTATGGGTCATCAAAGCGCGCGGTCGAGGAGATCCTGCGCGATTTCGGGGTCAGTCACGGGCTTCGCTCGGTCATATTTCGGTACTTCAATGTGGCCGGGGCCGACCCGGAGAGCAGGGTCGGTGAGTTCCATCGCCCGGAGACGCATCTCATCCCGGTCATGCTGGAAGCAGCGGATGGTTTGCGCCCCGAACTGGTGATCCATGGCGAGGATTACCCGACCCATGACGGAACCTGCGTGCGCGACTACGTGCATGTCGTCGATCTGGTCGAGGCACATGTGCTGGGGTTGGAATGGCTGCGCGAGGGCAAGGGCAGCGCGGTTTTCAACCTGGGCACCGGCGTCGGTTTCAGCGTGCGCGAGGTGATCAGCCATTGTCGCGCCGCGACCGGCAAGGCGGTCCCTCACCGCTTTGGCCCGCGCCGAGCGGGGGATGCGGGCAGCCTGGTGTCTGGAAGCCACCGCGCTGCGGATACGCTGGGATGGGAGCCGCGCCATTCATCCCTGCGCCTGATGATACGCGATGCATGGAACTGGCATGTGAACGGTGGCTACAAGGGCTGACGGTGTTCACCGATCCGGGTCGGGCTGGTTCAGCAGGTCATCGACAAAGGGCGCTGCTTCCTCGGGGTTTTCGACATAGGACAGCGCCGGTCGAGTGGTCATCTTCTGAAGCGTGGTCTCGAGTGTCACTGGCACGCCGAAATACTCGGAAAAACGCAGGGACAATTTAGCGGGGTCGGCGATTTCGGCGTACTCGACGCTCAGTGCCTTGGGGTTGTCGGCCAAACGGCTTGTGACCCACTCAAACTCGCGCCGTGCCGACTTTCGGTAACGCAGGTATTTGTCCGCATCAAAGCGTATCGGACGGCTTGTGTCTTGTGTGTCTGGTTGCTGGTCTTTCTTGAGTTGCCATTGCCCCGATGTCTGTGAGCGCAAACTAGAAATGTGGGTGTCGAAAATACGATTGCGCCACAGATGAATCACACGCGGCGTGCCGCTGAAGACCAGATCCCAGATTGGATCGCCGCGGCGATGCCGTGGGAAAAGCTTGGCGCCGACGATGCGGGGTTTGCCCTTCCGGTGGGTTCTTGCATGTTCCCAGAAACCGCGCGAGTCCGTCGCGAACAGGCTTTCGGCGGTTTCGTGGTCGCGCACTTTCGTCCGCAGCTCTTTGGACATGGTATCGCGCTTGAATATCTCGCCAAAGCACACGCATCCGGGCACCTGGCGGACATATTGAACCAGTTGCGTTGACCCGCTGCGTGGGTTGCTGATGATGAACAGGCTCTCGGCTTCGGTATTCTTTTTCATGTCAAGATCCGGTCGGTACCCCGCATCTGCCTGATCGCCGTGCAAGGCGATCGGTGTTCGGGTGCGAAAACAAGGAGGCGCCAAGAAGGATAAGACGCCGCGGTGAAGTAAGAGTGCAGCGCCGAGCTGTTGTCAATTGAACTTTCGCCGATCCGGTGGCGCGCGATGCTGCCCTTGTGGCACTGGGCTGATTGCACTTGAGGCGTCAGGACACGGACGACGTCAGCGCTGGCATCTCTTGGCCCTTCTCGCGGCTGTTCAGGAAGCGGTGGCCGGTATCGAGCGCCTCGCGAATGGTCACATCCATGTCGAGGTAGCGATAGGTGCCCAGCCGACCCATGAATGTCACGCCGCCTTCGGCCGCGGCGCGTTCGGCATAGCGCCGCAGAAGTGCCTTTTCGGTCACCAGACGGATGGGATAATAGGGAATATCCTCGGGCCCGCAGGCGCGCGAATACTCGCGGTACAGGATGGACCCGGCGTGTGTTTCCCAGGGGGCGAAATGCTTGTGCTCGGTAATGCGGGTGAAAGGAACGCTTTCCTCGCCGTAGTTCATGACCGCGCAGCCCTGCCAGTCGCCGTCATAGGTGAAGCGTTCGAAATCGAGTGTGCGATAGCCCAGGCGCCCGATGTCATACTCATACCAACCGTCCAGCGGGCCGGAATAAAAGACATGCGCATACCGGCCTGACTGGTCGCGGGTGAAACGGGTGTTCAGATGAACGTCGATCCCGGGATGATCGAGGATGCGGCCGATCATTTCGGTGTAGCCGGTCTCGGGCATGCCCTGGAACCGGTGGCTGAAGTAATCGTCTTCATAATTGAAGCGCACGGGCAGGCGCTTGAGGATCGAGGCCGGAAGCTCGCGCGGGTGGCAGCCCCATTGCTTGATCGTGTAGCCCTTGAAAAACGCCTCATACAGCGCCGGACCCACGAAACGCAGTGCCTGTTCCTCGAAGGTTTGCGGATCGGTGATCGAGGTATCGGCCTGTTCCTCGATAAAGGCGCGGGCCTCGTCGGGGCGCAGGGTCTTGCCGAAGAACTGGTTGATCGTGTGCAGGTTGATCGGCAACGAATAAACCGCGCCGCCGGTCGTTGCCTTGACGCGGTTCTTGTAAGGCAGAAACCGCTCGAACCGGTTGACGTAATCCCAGACCTCGGCATCGTCGGTGTGAAAGATGTGCGGACCATAAACATGGACCAGAACGCCGGTTTCCGGGCAGCGCCGGGTGTGGCAGTTGCCGGCAATGTGGTCACGCGCATCAACCACGGTGACACGATAGCCGGCTTCGGCCAGAAGCCGCCCGGTCACCGCGCCGGACAGGCCGGCGCCGACCATGAGAATGTTCTCGCTCACTCGGTTCCCCCGTTTCGATATCGAGCCGCGCATACCAGATGCGTGCGCCGGTTGCACCCGGCCCGTTTCAATCCATTCCCATGCGGGCAAGATAGCCTTCGATCAACCCAACATCCGAGGGGTTGTTCAACTCCCAGAACGTTGCGCCGCCGGATTCGACCTCGATCGCGGCGATCGTCTGGCCGGTTTCAAGAAAGCGCAGCTGTTCCAGCCCCTCGGCGCGTTCCAGCGGCGTTGCCGGGGTCCGGGCATAGGCGCGCAGCGCTGGTTGGCGATAGGCGTAGAGACCGACATGATGAAAGACCGGCACGGGGCCGTCTCGGGGCACCCGCCCGCCGGTATGGGGGATCACTTCCTTTGAAAAATAGAGCGCATGGCCCGCCAGGTCGCAAACCACGGTTGTCGCGCCGACCCGACCCGCGCGCCGATCGGCGAGGAAGTTCTCAAGCGCCTCGCGGGTGCAGCGCAGCACCGGCGTCGCCACTTGCCGACCAGGGTCGGCGCGCATGGCCGCCACGAGGGCCGCGACGAAGCCGGGCGGGGTCAGCGGCGCATCGCCCTGCAGATTGATGATGATCTCGTCGGTGATCCCTGCATTGGCCACGGCCTGTGCCACGCGCTCGGTGCCATTGCGGCAGTCCGGGGTGGTCATGATCACCTCCACGCCCAGGCGCCGGGCCTCGTCGGCGATGCGCAGGTCGTCGGTCGCGACATGGATGGCGCTCAGCGTCACGCTGTCCGCGGCGGCGCGCGCGGCGATCACGGTGCGTTCCAGCAGGCTGCGAACCGTGCCGCCCGCGCCCCTGAGCGGTGCCAGCGGCTTGCCCGGAAAGCGGGCGGATTCGTAGCGCGCGGGAATGATGATCGTGGCCGCGCTCATGGACGCTTTCCCGCCAGCTTGGCGGCGGCGCGGCCCGGCCCCTCGTGGCAGAAAGCCCCAGGCACGGCCGGGATCTTGGCAAGGCTCATCTCGCGAACATTCACTTGCAAACTTGGACGCGCCGACCCTAGTGCGCAAGCGCTGCGCTGTGAAGCCATTTCGAACCGCGGTTCGGGTCAGGCTGATTGCGGCACCGGCGTGGTCTCGTCGTCGGAGACGCCGTGTTGATCGATGCGGCGGCGCAGCTTGCGCGCGCCCAGGGCGATCGTGCTTTCATAGCCGACGACGGGCGGTTTCATCCCATGGGCGAACAAGTGCACGCGCAGATCGTGGGTCGTGCCGGTCAGCATGATGTCCACGCCCCGCTTTCGGGCCTTGTGCACCAGTTGTTCGATCAGGTGCGCCGCGCTTGAATCGACCAGCGTCACATCCGAAAAGTCCAGGAGCAGGCCGCGATACTTGTCGGAAATCCGGTCAAGCACCGCGCCCACCGAAGCTGTCGCACCAAAGAAGAACGCCCCCCGGATACGATAGACCACGATCTCGGGGTCCATGGCGATCTCGTCGGTTTCCGCCGCCGGGCTTTCGTGTTCGACGACCTCTGCGGCTTTCGACATGCGGTGGATGAACAGCACCGCCCCCAGCGCGAAGCCCACGACAATGGCCTCGGTCAGGTCGCGGAAAACGGTCAGCCCCAATGTCACAAGCAGCACCGCCGCATCGGCCCGCGAGCTGCGCAACAACGAGATGATCGCGTCGCGCTCGATCATGTTCCAGGCCACGACTGCCAGAACACCGGCCAGGCTGGCCAAGGGGACAAAGCCCACCAGCGGCGCCGCAACCAGCATGAACAGCAGGATGAACACGGCGTGCAGCATGCCGGCCACCGGACCAAAGGCCCCGGCGCGCACATTGGTCGCCGTGCGCGCGATGGTGCCGGTGGCCACCATGCCCCCGAACATCCCCACGGCGATATTGGCCGCGCCCTGCGCGACCAGTTCCATGTTGGAATTGTGCCGCTGGCCCGACATGCCGTCGGCCACCACGGCCGACAGAAGCGCCTCGATCGCGCCCAGCATGGCAAAGGCGATGGCATTGGGCAGAACCGCCAGCAGCAGCGCGGCGTCGAATTGCGGCAGGCTCGGCGTCGGCAGGCCCGCGGGAACCGCGCCGAAAGTGGTTTCGATGGTTGGCGTGGGAAGGTCCAGAAACACCGCAGCCAGTGTCGTGACGATCACCGCGATCAGCAGGTTCGGAAGGCGTGGCACGGCGTGCTTCAACCCGACGATGAGGGCGATGGTGGCAAAGGCCAGTGCCATGGTGACGGCATTGGCGCTGGGCAGGCTGTCCCAGAGCACCGGAAGCTTGGCCAGGAAATGCGCGGGCTCGGGCGCGGTCAGGGTCAGCCCCAGAAGATCCTTGATCTGGCTGGAAAAGATGATCACCGCGATCCCGGCGGAAAAGCCCACGGTCACCGGGTAGGGAATGAACTTGATATAGCTGCCCAGCCGCAGGAAGCCGATCGCGGCCATGATGACGCCTGCCATCATCGTCGCCACGACCATTCCCGACACGCCGTGTTGGGCGATCGTTCCTGCGATCAGGACGATGAAGGCCCCGGCCGGCCCGCCGATCTGGTATCGGCTGCCCCCCAGCGCCGAGATGATGAAACCGCCCACGATGGCCGTGTAGAGCCCCATTGCGGGTGTTCCGCCGGCAGCAATGGCGATCGCCATGGAAAGCGGCAACGCGACAATCGCAACCGTAAGCCCCGCAAGCGCATCCTGGCGAAGGCGGGCAGCAGAGTAGCCGTGACGAAGGGTGTCGGCGAGGGCGGGAACAAAGCGGTTTTGGCCGGTCTGGGGCATGGGACTCGTCCTATTCAGAATGATGAATATAAAACCCCGCTTTGGCCCGATTACAACCCCTTTCGTTAACCCGTGAAGAAAATCACCGGAAAACCCCTCAGACCGGCAGGAATGCGCCTGTCTTGGGGTCCAGATAGTCCAGGCGTCCCTCGCCGATGTCCTTCCACAAGCCGTGAATGGTCAGGTCGCCGTCCTCGACCGCCTGGCGCACGAACGGAAATGTCATCAGATTGGCCAGGGAAATGCGAATCCCCTCGCGCTCCAGCGCATCCAAGCGTTCGACCGGATCCTTGATCGCCTTGACGTTCTCGAACGCGGGGCGAAGGTTCATCAGCCAGCGACCGACGAAGCTTGACTCGATCTCGTCCTGCGGGGCCTTGCCGCAACAGATGTCGTGGCACCCCTTGATCCCGCCGCAGTTCGAATGCCCCAGGACCACCAGATGCGCCACCTTGAGCGCGGTCACGCCGTATTCGACGGCTGCCGAGGTGCCATGGCTCTGCCCGTCGGGGCGATAGGGCGGCACCAGGTTGGCGATGTTGCGGTGGATGAAGAATTCGCCCGCGTCCGCGTTGAACAGGGCTTCGACATGCACGCGCGAATCACAACACGCGATGATCATGGACCGTGGGTGCTGTCCCTGGTCGGCAAGATGGTGGTACCAACTCTGGTTCTCGGCGTAGGTCGTCGATTTCCACGCGCGATAGCGGTTGACAAGAAAAGTCGGCAGCTTTTGTGCCTCGGTCATGCGTTTGGTCCCTTCCTCAGGCTCGTGTCGGAGTGTTATTCTTATTCTCGGTCGTTTTCGACCTTTTTTCTGCCACACCGACAAGACTTTCTTAACACGGTCCGCGCACGTTCACAGCAGCTGAACGCGAGCAGGTAGAACGGGGTATCAGTGTGGCAGCCGTCGTTGAACTCAGACAATCCGAACGTATCCTGATCGACGCCGATCGGCTGGATGCGCTGTTTCGCCAGATGGGCGATCGCGCGGCCGAAGGGTTCGTGATGGACATGGTCGAAGCCATTTCGGATCGCCTGATCGAGATCGAAAAGGCGAATCGCGTGGCCGAACTGGGCACGGTGCCCGCGCAGGCGGAACGTGTGGCAAGCCTGTGTGCGGATATCGGCCTGACCAGCCTGGCCCGTGTGGCCGGCGATCTGGGCGAATCGGCAAAACGCGGCGATCTTGTCGCCTATCACGCTGTCTGGGAACGCCTGGTGCGAATCGGCGACCGGTCGCTTGAACAGGTCTGGGACATGCCGGGCCTGTCACTTTGACAAAGTGCGCGAATTTCCCCGTCGCGGGCGCTTCCAACTTCCGGTGAAACTGCACTAGGTTGGGGCAAGTCACCCAACCGTGCGAGAGATCCGATGCGCCCTGCTCCTGCCTCCTTCGCGTCCGACGAGACCGCGTCGATCCCCCTTCACCTGGTCAGTGCCGAGGGCCTTTCCGACTGGCGCGACGGCCAGCCGCAACGGGTCCGCGCATGGCTTGAGGCGACGGGATTTCGCGCTGCCGCAGGGCAGGTCGCGACCGTGCCCGATGCCGCCGGTGCGCTGGCGCTGGCGGTCGTGGGGCTTGGCGACGATAGGGCGCGGCGGCGCCAGCGGTTTATCCTGGGCGGCGCGCGCGGCAAACTGCCGGCGGAAACCTATCACATCGCCAGCGATCCTGCGCCCGAGGTGCTGAACGAACAGACGCTGGGCTGGCTGCTGGCGGGATACCGCTTCGACCGGTTCCGCAAGGAACCATCACCCGCGCTGGCCGCGCTCAAGGCACCTGACGGCGCAAGCGCCGCTCGGCTTGAGATCATTGCCGCCGCCGAATGGCTGACGCGCGATCTGATCAACACGCCCGCCGCCAACATGGGTCCGGAAGAGCTGGAAACCGCCGTTCTGGCGCTGGGCGAGGAATTCGACGCGCAGGTGTCGGTCACTTATGGCGACGACCTGCTGATGGAGAACTTTCCGCTGATCCATGCCGTCGGTCGTGCCTCGGACCGCACGCCGCGGCTTCTGGATATGCGCTGGGGGCAGGAGGGGCCACGCCTGACGCTGGTCGGCAAGGGGGTCTGCTTCGATACCGGCGGGTTGAACATCAAGCCCGGCAATTCCATGGGATTGATGAAAAAGGACATGGGTGGCGCCGCCACGGTTCTGGGTCTTGCGCTGATGATCATGGCGCTGGGCTGGAAGGTGCGCCTGCGGGTCCTGATCCCGGCGGTCGAGAACGCGATTTCCGGCAGCGCGATGCGACCCGGCGATATCCTGACCGCGCGCAACGGCATGACGGTCGAGGTGAACAACACCGACGCCGAGGGCCGACTGGTTCTGGCCGACGCCCTGTCGCTTGCCGACGAAGAAAGCCCCGACGCCCTGATCTGCATGGCCACGCTCACCGGTGCGGCACGCGTGGCGCTGGGGCCGGACCTGCCGCCGTTCTACACCGATGACGAGGCGCTTGCCGCCGCGCTTGCCGCCGCTGGCGTCGGCCAGGCAGACCCGGTCTGGCGGATGCCGTTCCACGACCCCTATGAGCCGATGATCGAACCCGGCATCGCCGATCTGGACAATGCGCCGTCCGGGGGCATGGCCGGATCGATCACCGCGGCGCTGTTTCTGCGCCGGTTCGTTCGCCAAGCTGGGCGTTTCGTCCATTTCGACATCTATGGCTGGCAGCCAAAGGATGCACCGGCGCGGCCGAAAGGGGGCGTAGGACAAGGGGCGCGGGCATTGCTGGCGGCCCTGCCGCCGCTGCTGGGGCTGGAGGGGTGACCGGAACCCCGGACCGGCGCTTTCACCGCGCAAATCACCGAATCGCGCATGTCAGCCTGCGCGGGGCCCTGGGCGCGGATCTGGCGCTTGTGGCAGGGGCCTGGCACCGCGTCGCCGCCCCGCTGGCCGATCTTTGCGCCGAACCGGGAGCGCGCCGCGACCGGCAGTTGCTGTTGGGGACGCGGTTTTGTGCCCTCGACCAGGTGGGCGCGCAGGTTTTTGGCTATGACGCGGATGATGGCTATTGCGGCTGGCTGAGCGCAGATGCGCTCGGCCCCGATCACCCGGTCACGCATTGGGTCAGCGCCCCGGCCACGCATCGCTACACCGAAGCCAGCATCAAGAGCGCCGAGAATGCCGCGCTGTCCTTCGGTGCGCGCATCAATGTGCTGGGTGTTGACGGGCCTTTTGCCACCACTCCGCAAGGCCATATTCCATTGCAGCATATCCGGCCGATCGGCGAGCCATTGCACGATCCGGTCGGAATTGCCCGGCTGTTTCTGGGCACGCCCTATCTGTGGGGCGGGAACAGCCGCTCGGGCATCGACTGTTCGGGGCTGATTCAGGCGGCCCACCGGGGGTGCGGCAGGGCCTGCCCGCCTGACAGCGATCTGCAAGCGGCAATGCCCGGCGATGCGGTTGCCGCCGGGCACGAGGTGGCGGGCGATCTGCTGTTCTGGACCGGGCACGTCGCCCTGGTCAGCGCCCCTGGCATGATCATTCATGCCAATGCCTGGCACATGGCCACCGTCGAAGAACCGCTGTCCGAGGCCGAGGCCCGCATTGCCGCAAACGGCGAGCCGGTCCAGTGCCGCCTGCGCCCAAGGGCGCAGGCGGTGCCGGCGCATCAGGGATAACCCGCACGCCCGCGCATCGCGGTTCAGTGACCGTGCGACCCGGATTCGCGCGCGTGATCGACCACGATCTCGACCGTTTGTTCGGCGCCATCCGCAAAGATGAAGGTCACGCTGAGCGTCGTGTCCTGTTCCAGTGCCTGCTCAAGGCCCATGAACATGACATGATCGCCCCCGCGCGCCAGAACGTGTTCGCCATTCGCGGGCAGCGTGAACCCGTCTTCGACATGAACCATGCGCATCACGCCGTCATCGTCTTCGATATGGGTGTGCAGCTCGGTCCTGGCCGCGATGTCCGAACGCACGCCGGTCACCTGGCAGTCGGTGTCGCCGCTGTTGCGCATGACCATGAAGGCTGCGGCGGTTGGCGACACGGGTGTGGAACTGCGAACATAGGCATCATGCACCTCGAACCCGTCACAGGCGAGTGCGGGCACGGCAAGGAATACCGCGGCCAAGGCGGTTGAAAGTATGCGAAACATGGGATTTCCTGTCTGTTTAAGTGGATCTGATCGTCTGAAAGCGTCAGATCACGACAGGCGGCGCACGCGAGCGATGGGGCACCGGCGCGGCGGCGCGCGGCGCCGGAACACAACGCAGCGCATAGGCGGGCGCGCGCAATATCCGCGGCGGCGCGGCGGGCATGATCGCGGGCGCGTCCGTGAGCGCGGCCAGACCCGGCGCACACTCGGGGCATTGGAATTGCGGGTTGACGGGTTGCCCGCGCGCATCGACAGCGACACTTGTCGCCCCGTGGCCGGTGCAAAGCACGATCATGCCGACCGGGCGCGGCTGGTTGCGTGCCACCGCCAGCGACACGCTGCCAAGCATCATGGCAACGGCGAGAAGGGCAAGGCCGATGGTTCGCAAGACGATCATGGCGCAACCCTATCACCCGCGCCCTGCGGCCAGAAGCCCTATACCTGCGACCAAACGCGCGGGATCATCGCCTTGATACGGGCCGCGTGCCCTTGCGGTGCCTGGCAGGCATCGTCGGTCAGGGCCTGTGCCGCGTCCATCAGCGCCTCGCGCGGGTGAATCCGGTCGATCAGCCCCCAGGCCAGCGCCTCATGGGCGTCGATCTTTGCGCCGCCCATCAGGATCATGCGCGCGCGTGCCGGGCCGATCAGCGCCGCCAGACGTTCAGGGTCCGACGGTTGCGGCAGATAGCCCAGCTTCATCACCGGGTAGAAAAAGCGTGCCTCGGGCACCCCCAGACGAATGTCGCAGGCCAGCGCCATGCCGAACGCGCCACCGGCCAGCGTACCGTTGAGGGCAGCGATGCTGAGGCAGCGCAGCGCGGCGATCCGGCCTGACAGCTCTTCCCAGATCGGGTCGGTGGCCAGCCCGGCGCGCGCCTCGTCCAGATCGGCGCCTGCGCTGAAGACCGAACCCGTGCCGGTCAGAACCAGCGCCTCGACAACGCCGTTGGCCGCCTCCAGATGCCCGACCAGCTCGTCCATCATGGCCCGTGTCAGCGAATTCGCCTTGTCCGGCCGGTTCAGCCGCAGAACCCAGAGCGGCCCGTGTTCCTCGCGCTCGATCATGCGGAAAGCCCCAGGCGTTCGCGGATCGCGGGTTCGCGCAGGCTGACCTCGCCGCCGCGATACATGTCGGACTCGTCGCTGCACATCCACAGCAACGCGCGTGCCGGCCATTCCGGCGGAACATGGACCGACCAGTCAAGCTGGCTGACCGGGTTTACGCCGGATTCGCGGATCGCGCCCTGCATGTCGGTGGCGACGGTGCCCGGCGACAGGCTGAGAACGCGCACGGTGGCGCCGGTCTCGGCATGGGCGGCATGGGTCAGCATGATCGCCCCGGCCTTGGAGGCGCAATAACCGCTCCACCCTTCGAGTGCGCTATAGGCCGCGCCCGATCCCACGGTCAGGATCGTGCCTGCGCCCTGCGCCCGCATGACCGGCAAAGCGGCGCGCATCCCGTGAAAGACACCCTTCAGGTTCACGTCGATCTGGCGGCCCCATTCGGCGGGGTCTGCCTGTTCCATCAGGGCAATGGGTTCGATCACCCCTGCGTTGTTGATCAGCACGTCCAGCCTGCCGAACCGATCGATCATGGTCTTGACCGCGCCCTCGACGGCGGCAAAGTCGCTGACGTCGCAGGGCAAAAGCGTGGCGCCGGTTTCCCTGGCCACGGCCTCAAGCGCCGCACCTGGCCGCCCGGCCAGCCCAAGCCGCGCACCCTTTTCGGCGAAAAGGCGGGCCGTGGCGGCCCCGATCCCGCGGCTGGCGCCGGTGATCAGCACGACCTTTCCGTTGACGGTGGATTCCCATTCGGCGGATGAGCTCATGTGATGCTCCTGCTTGTCTGTCCACGACTTGCCCTGTGGTAGCGCGCCGATGCCCGGCTGACCACCCCGAACCCGGCTTCCATGCCAGGGGGGGGCAGGGGGTTGGGCCGACAGAGGCTGTATCCGGCCGCGACGGTGCGACCACTCCAGATCGCCCCGGCGCCATGGGGGCAACAAAAAACCCCGGCGCATGGCCGGGGTCTCTTTGGCTGTCGAACCGTGGGTGCCGATCAGTCGGCCTTTTCCTCGGTGATTTCCTCGCCGGTTTCCTGATCGATGGTTTTCATCGTCAGGCGAACCTTGCCGCGGTCGTCAAAGCCCAGAAGCTTGACCTTGACCTCCTGGCCTTCCTTCAGCACGTCCGACGGATGGTTCAGACGCTTGTTGGCGATCTGGCTGACATGGACCAGCCCGTCACGCTTGCCGAAGAAGTTCACGAAGGCGCCGAAATCGACGATCTTGACCACCGTGCCGGTATAGATCTGCCCGACCTCGGGTTCCGCCACGATCGAATGGATCATGTCATAGGCCTTCTTGATCGCCGCCTGATCGTTCGAGGCGATCTTGATCACGCCATCGTCGTTGATATCGACCTTGGCGCCCGATACCTCGACGATCTCGCGGATGACCTTGCCGCCCGAGCCGATCACTTCGCGGATCTTGTCGGTGGGAACGGTCATGGTCTCGATCTTGGGCGCATACTGGCTGAAGGCATTGGTGGTTGACAGGGCCTTGCCCATTTCGCCCAGGATATGCATGCGGCCAGACTTGGCCTGTGCCAGCGCCTGTTCCATGATCTCGAAGGTGATGCCCGCAACCTTGATGTCCATCTGCAAGGATGTGACGCCGTTTTCGGTGCCGGCGACCTTGAAGTCCATGTCGCCCAGGTGGTCCTCGTCGCCCAGGATGTCAGACAGAACGGCGAACTTGCCGTCGTCTTCCAGGATCAGACCCATCGCCACGCCGGCGACCGGGGCCTTCAGCGGGACGCCCGCATCCATCATCGACAGCGAACCACCGCAGACCGTCGCCATCGACGACGAGCCGTTCGATTCCGTGATCTCGGACACGATGCGGATGGTGTAGGGGAAGTCCGTCGCCGGTGGCAACACCGCCTGCAATGCCCGCCAGGCCAGCTTGCCGTGGCCGATCTCGCGCCGGCCCGGAGGACCGAAGCGACCAACCTCGCCCACCGAATAGGGCGGGAAGTTGTAGTGCAGCAGGAAGTTGGCCTTGGACGTGCCGGTCAAGGCGTCGATGAACTGTTCGTCATCGCCCGTGCCCAGCGTCGTAATGCACAGCGACTGGGTTTCGCCACGCGTGAACAGGGCCGAACCGTGCGTACGCGGCAGGACGCCGGTTTCGCTGACGATCGGGCGAATGTCGGTGGTCGAACGCCCGTCGATCCGGGGCGCGCCGTTGATGATGTCACCGCGCAGGATCGAGGCTTCGAGCTTTTTCATCGCCGAGCCAAGGTTCTCGTCGGCGAGTTCTTCCTCGGTGAGCGTGGCCTTGATGGCGTCGCGCGCGGCGCTGATTGCGTTTACGCGTTCTTGCTTGTCACGCAGCGCAAAGGCCGCCCGCATCAGGGCCTCGCCGGCCGACTTGACCTTGTCATAGAGCGCGGCATAGTCTGGCGCCGCGAAATCGAAGGGTTCCTTGGCGGCGTCCTCGGCCAGGTCGATGATCAAATCGATTACGGGCTGATAGCTTTCATGCGCGAATTTCACCGCGCCCAGCATCTCGGCCTCGGACAGCTCATAGGCTTCCGATTCCACCATCATCACCGCGTCCTTGGTCCCGGCGACGACCAGATCCAGCCGCTGCTCGGGGTTTTCGCGCAGCTTGTGCATGTCCTCGCAATCGGGGTTCAGGACGTATTCGCCGTCCACAAAGCCCACGCGGGCCGCGGCGATCGGACCCATGAACGGCACGCCCGAAATGGTCAGCGCCGCCGAGGCTGCGATCATCGCAACGACATCGGGTTCGTTGACCAGATCGTGCGACAGCACGGTGCAGATGACCAGAACCTCGTTCTTGAACCCGTCGACAAAGAGCGGGCGAATCGGCCGGTCGATCAGCCGCGAGGTCAGCGTTTCCTTTTCCGATGGCCGGGCTTCGCGCTTGAAGAAACCGCCGGGCACCTTGCCCGCAGCGTAATAGCGTTCCTGGTAGTGGACGGTCAGCGGAAAGAAATCCTGACCGGGCTTGGCGGTCTTGGCAAAGGTGACATTCGCCATGACCGAAGTATCCCCCAGCGTGGCAATGACCGAACCATCGGCCTGGCGGGCGACACGGCCCGTTTCCAGCGTGAGCGTTTCCTGGCCCCACTGGATCGACTTTTTCGTGATATTGAACATTCAGCGTATCCTGTAAGGGAGCACCCGCAGCCCCTGCCGCGTCTCCCGTTGCTTGGCGGCCCCATTGCCGCCGACCCCTATCCTATGCATCACGCCGGGGTCAGAGCGTCACGTCACAGATGGATGCGGTCCATACAGGAAAACCGCTGCCTTGGAAAGGATGAGTTGAAAACGCGCGATATCTCTGCCCAGATCCGCATTTTCGCGCGGTTGCCGTGCCGCCTTCACGAGAGCGTGTCCCGCATGAACCGGGATGTTCTGTTATGATTGCGCCAACGCCCCGGCCAACGATCCTGCCTCCGGGGCGCGGAAAAGGAGGATGACATGCTTCGCACGACTGCCTTGACCATGTTCCTTGCCCTGGCGCCGGCTGCGGCCTTTGCCCATATGTGCCCGGGCCTGATGGAGGAAATCGACGCGGCACTGCCGACGGCCGATATCACCGACGACCAACGCGCCGAGGTTACCGAATTGCGCGAGGAAGGCGCCGAACTTCACGAGGCGGGCGACCATGACGGATCGGTCGCCGCGCTGAACGAGGCGCGCGAAATCCTGGGGCTGTAAGCATCCATCGCGGTCGCCACGAGCACCAGAACGCAAAACGCCCGCTCGGATCGAGCGGGCGTTTCCGTTTGCCGGGCGGCTGTCTCAGCGACGGATGCCCAGGCGCGCGATCAGCGACTGATAGCGCGACTCGTCCTTGCGGCGGACATAATCCAGCAGTTTGCGGCGCTGTGCGACCATCATCAGAAGCCCACGGCGGGAATGGTTGTCCTTCTTGTGGGTCTTGAAATGCTCGGTCAGGGCCGTGATGCGCGAGGTCAGGATCGCCACCTGCACTTCGGGCGAGCCGGTATCGCCTTCCTTGGTTGCGAATTCCTTGATCAGGCGGTTCTTTTCTTCGACGGTAATCGACATCGGGTCTCCTTTCGGTCGGGGGTCAAGGCGCAGGCCGGGATGTCGTCCAGCAAGGCCGGTCATGCCCCAACGCGTCGCAATGCGCCGGGGATGCGCGCATATAGGCCAGACGCGCGGCAAGATCAACAGGCTCTGTTCGCACGGGCGCGTTTACCAGGATTGCAGGTTCTGGCCCGGTTCAACGCCCTTATTCTCGTTTCGTTCACCGCGTCGCGATACACCGGATACCGCAGGCAACTGCCGAAGGATTCGGAGGCGCGGCATGTGGATGCTGATGGGATTGATCGGGATGTTCATGGCCGGTGGTGTCGCGGATGCCTTCGTGCGTCAGGATGCCGAGGCCGATGGCGACCTTGCCGACCAGGACGGGACGGACACTGGTGAGCCGGGCCACGCAGGCCGCTATCTGGATCTGGACAATTTGCCCGGCCCCGGCGATGCCCCCGTGCCCCGCGACGACTGGGCGGGCGAATGGGAAGACGATGAATATATCAGCCGCGACACGCCCGAACCCGACCCCGAGCCGCGCGTTCTGCGCCTGGGCGACGACGGAGGCCAGCTTTCGGGTGACGAAGGCGACGATACCCTGTTGGGCGGTGACGGCGCGGACACCCTGCGCGGCGGCCCCGGCGATGACGAACTGAACGCGGGCGGCGGCGACGACAGCGTGATCGGCGGCAGCGGCGGCGACCTGATCACGGGCGGTGACGGCAACGACAGCCTGGACGGGTGGGACGGGGATGACATGCTGATCGGCGGCGACGGCGATGACGTTCTGGTCGGCGGCGACGGGCAGGATTCGCTTTTCGGCGGTGCGGGTGACGATACGCTGCAAGGGGGCTGGGGCGATGATCTGCTGGTGGCGGGCAGCGGTGGCAACTTGCTGATCGGCGGCGATGGCAACGACACCCTGATCGGGTTTCATCCGGGCGAGAACGGCGACGACGACGCCAGCCGCACCTATCTCAATGGCGGTGACGGCCATGATCTGATCGTTGTTGGGGCGGGCGACGTCGCCAGCGGCGGCAGCGGTGGCGATACCTTCATTCTTGGCGACTGGCTTGACAGCGCCGCACCGGCCGAAATCATGGATTTTGACCCAAGCCAGGACCGTCTCGTGCTGGCCTATTCGGGTCTTGCCACGCTGCCTGAACTGACGATCACGACCGACGCGGAAACCGGAAGCGCGCAGGTGCACCTCAACGGAGACCTCGTCGCGCTTGTGCATGGCAGTGGGGAACTGACAACCGACATGATCGCGCTTGAGCCGGTGTTTCCCGAAGGGGCCGATGCGCCCCTGATACCCGCCCGCTGACGCTGAAACCGTATCGCCCGGCCCCGCGCCGAAGCGGCCGGATCGGGACAAGGGGAAGACCGCGCGCGTTTCGATTGTGTCTGCCCGCAACCCCTCGCGCTGCGGTTTTTCGGGCCATCAGGGAATAATCCGCATCCCCAGTGCGTCTTTGTTCATAGGGCCGTGCATCCGGCATGGCCAGGACGTGACCATAGGGAGGATGCTGAAATGCCGAAAAAGCATGGAAAACAGGAGCGCGGGATCGTCGAGCTTTATCATGACGACCCGGAACGCGCCGACTGGCTGGTCTTTGGGCGCAGATCCGGGCCCGACCGGCGCGGCTTTCTGAAAGGGGCCGGGCTTGCCTCGATGGGCGCTGTCGTCGGGGGCACGATACCGTTTTCCGCGAATATGCCGATGGGCCTCATTCCCAACGCGCTGGCCGAGACGGTGGAAGAATTCTCCATGGACTCCAAGCACGGCGACATGGTCATCCACAATGACCGGCCCGTGAACATGGAGGCGCCGGCACACCTGCTGGACGACGATGTCACCCCGGCCGAAGCTCATTTCGTCCGCAACAACGGCGCGATGCCCAGCCCGGTCAGCAAGGAGGACTGGCGCCTGACCATCGACGGAGAGGTGAACGAGACGCTGGAGCTGAGCTATGATCAGCTGATGGAGGATTTCGACCTGGTTACGATGCGGCTGCAACTGGAATGCGGCGGCAACGGCCGCTCGGGGTTCAACCCGCAGCCGCGCGGCAATCCGTGGATGATCGGCGCGATCGGCAATGCCGAATGGACCGGTGTACGCCTGTCCGACCTCCTGCGCCGCGCCGGGCTCAAGGCCTCGGCCGTCTATACCGGGCATGAAGGCTATGATCCCCACCTGTCCGGCGATTCGGATCGGCTGTCGATTTCGCGCGGTGGTCCGATCGCCAAGATGATGGACCCGCATACGATCATCGCCCTGAAGATGAATGGCGAGGACATTCCCGTCGCGCACGGATTTCCGGCACGTGTTGTGGCGCCGGGATGGGCCGGTTCGGTCAGTCAGAAATGGCTGACCCGCGTGCAGGTCTTGGACCATCAGCACACCGGACCGGGCATGACCGGGCTCAGCTATCGCGTACCGCGTCATCCGGTGGAGCCGGGCACGGACGTTCCGGAAGAGGACATGGAGGTTCTGGCCTCGATGCCAGTCAAGTCGGTGATCACGAACCCCCGCGCCGGAACCGAGGTCACGGCCGGGCGCCCGTTCGAATTGCGCGGGCAGGCCTGGGCCGGCGACAACTGGGTCACGGGGCTGGACGTGTCCTTCGACTATGGTGCGTCGTGGCACCCGGCAACGGTGGAGCCAGCGCCGAACAGGTATTCGTGGCAGCGCTGGCGGGCCGAGGTCACCTTGCCGCTGACCGGATATTACGAATTGTGGGCCCGCGCCACCGACAACCTGGGGCGCAGCCAGCCGGTCGTCGTGCCCGGGTGGAACCCGCGTGGGTATCTGAACAACTCTTGCCACCGCATCGACGTGACCGCGGTCTGAGGAAGAGCGAATGATAGCAATGCGTTTCAAGAGGGCGGCCTTGGTCGCCCTCGTCCTGACCCTGGCCGTCCCCGCCCTGGCCGACGAAGCCGAAAACGAGTGGGATCCATTGCCGCCCGGCGACGGGGCCGAGGAAACCTATTACGCCTGCAACGCGTGCCACAGCCTGCGAACCGTCACCAACGGCGGATATTCGCGCGAGGTGTGGGACGACCTGCTGGACTGGATGGTTGAAGAGCAGGGCATGGAGGAACTCGAACCCGACGAGCGCGAGACCATTCTCGACTACCTGTCAGAAAATATCGGCCCCGACTGACGCGCCTTCGCGCCCATTCAACCCCCGGCCGGTGCCTGGCGGCACCGCGCCGGCCGCGGTGAATGCCTTGCGATGTCGGCATGCTGGAGGCGGGTACCGGAATCGAACCGGTCTACACGGATTTGCAATCCGCTGCGTAACCTCTCCGCCAACCCGCCTTGCCGCCGCATTCATTAGGTTTTCCCGGTGCACTCGTCAAGGCCGTATCACTTTCCGTATCAGGTTCTTGTTCCGGTCTCGTTCTGTTCATTTGCGCTTCTCCCTTGCTTGTCTGGCACGCATGATCTGGCGGGCCTCGCCCGCATACTTGATCACCATGGCTTTGGTGTTGTGGCCTGAATAGGCTTGGATTTCGTCGTCGTCGCATCCATGCCATGCTAGTTCCATCACGCCCCGGTAGCGCAGGGCGTGAAGGTCGAAAGCCTCTAGGCCAAGCCTCTTGCGCTCAGTCAGGAAGATTTCGGCCATTCTGCGATATGTCATCCGCTGGCCCGATTGCAGCGTCAGAATGTGCCGTGACGGATGCGGGGCCGCGCCCAGCTCGTTGCGGGCCTTCGCAAGGGCAGCTTTCAGGGCGGCGGTGCAGGGCAGGTGAAGGGGCTTGTCGGTCTTACCCTGGCGAAGGAATAGCGTGTCGCCGTCATAGTCTCCCCATGTGAAGCCTGGAAGATCGCCAGGGCGCTGGACGGTTCCAACACCCAGCTCGAAAACCAGAAGCGCCAGCCCGGTGCCTTCGCTGCGCATCTTTGCGACGGCGGCGTCGGTCCAGGGAATATGAGGGCGCTTCTTAGCTTTCGGCATCGGCAGTGGCTCAATCCCGATTGCGGGGTTGTCATTGCGCCAGCGTTTGCGCACCGCCAGCTTGAACAGTCGGGAAAGGGCGGTCGGAATGTAGTTGGCGAAGCGGATCCGATGCGCGTTGCGGTCCATCGCCTCGTAAATGTCGGCCTGAGTCATGCGCGACACGTCGCGTTTGCCCACCTTTTCCTCAAGATACTGAAACACCGGCTCAAGGTCGGCGCGGTATCTCGGAGACTTATCGCGCCACCAGTCCGATTCGCGGATCAGTTTGATCAGGGCGGAAAAGCTTCGCTTGGCCTCGGCTCTGCGACCGGTCAGAATATCCCAATACTCGCGGTCAAAGCCTGGTGTGCCTTCGTCCGCGTTGATGCGGTGATACTTGCCCTTGATGCGGACATACCAGCGCCCGTCCGGGTGCTGCCATAGGTATTTCTTGCGTTTCACCATTGCACGTCCCCCAGCCCTTCGGCGGCTTCCCCGTTTGCGATCAGGCGCAGCTCATCGACCGGCCAGCGCACCATTCCCGGCGCGATTTCACGCCCGCGCGGAAAATGCCCGGCTTCGACCAGCGCGCGAAACTCGGCCGGCTTCATGTCCAGAAGTCGGGCCGCGCTGGTTTCGCTGGCGAGTATTGGGGCGGGGCGGTTCATGGCTTCATTTCCTCAACAAGCCTCAAGCGATCCAGCGGCCGCGAACCAGGCGAATCTTTCCGGCGATGCTTCCTGCAACGATTTCTTTCGCCTGTTCGCGGGAAACGAGAAGTCTTTGACGGGTGCCGTGGTAGCAGATGTGAACGAGGCCATCGGGCCGCGTTACCTGCACAGCCGCGAAATCACCACTCCGCATCAAATGCGTATCATCCCACTGGCTCAGGCCGGGCAGAATAAGCAGCATGTCGCCGGGCTTCATGCCGGGCCGCGATCCAGGCACGGGCCGATCAACCACATGCAGGTAAGGCGGTTCGATGATTTCGCCGGTCAATGCCTGCACCCGCTCTGCGCCCGCGACCAGCGCAGCGAGGCCAGCGGCAGGGGCGGTAGCGATAAGGGCGCGGCGGGACATAATGGGGCCGTTCGCGCAGGCGCGTTCTTTGGACATTGCCTTGCCTCCTGAAAATGTTGTATGGTCCATATAGCCATTGGTCTAAATGGTTCAACAGAAAACATGACAGCATCAGCGCAAATTCGGGCAGGGCGTTCGCTTGTGTCGCTCTCCCAGACAGACCTCGCCAGCATGGCCGGGGTTTCGGTTTCGACATTGAAGCGGGCGGAAGGCACAATCCAGCCCCCCGCATCAGTGGATGCGGTCGCAGCAATCCGAGCCGCCCTTGAGGCTGCCGGGGTGGATTTCATTGAAGAGAACGGCGGCGGGCCGGGGGTCCGCTTGCGCCGCAAGTGACGCGCGCGGCGGGGGTTTGCCCACGCGCCGAATGACGGGGGCGCTTCCCCGTGAAACGTAGCGGTGTTGCGCGCCCCTGCCATTGCTCAAACTCTCCCTGCTCAGATCGTGGTGCCGTTGAGGCGCGCGCGAACCGTCGAGGCGCTTGTTCCGGCTGCTTCGGTCGCAGCGCCGATCAGCGGGTTAGCCCCTTCGGCGGTGGTCGTGGTCGCCAGTCCCTGGGCTTCATCCCAGTAGAGGGCCGCACCGGTGGCAATGTCGTCTTCGGCCTTGGGCAGGGTAAAGACGCCGGTCAACGCGGCCTCGAACGATTCGCCGGTGGCGGCAGAGCTGGCAGCGATGCCGAACAACGCCCCCATAACAACCCCTTGCCCGGCGGTGACAGGATCGGCGGCGGTGAAGGTCAGCGTGTTCCCGGTTTGCACAAAGTTCTTCATGTCAGACTCCCTTGGAGGTCGAGAAATGCACCGTCCCCCGCGAAGGGGCCGATGCGGCATTGATGCGGCGTTCAAGATCGGCAATCACTGCGGCCATTTCGGCATCGGTGGCGTAAGAAACGCGCATCCCGTCAACCGTCGTTTCCCGAACGCCCCGTGCGCGTGCCCTGATCAGGGCATCACGCATGGTGACAAGCTCGCTGGCCGCAATGGTCATCAGTCGCCAACCCGATACCAGCCGCGGTGGTCAACCCAGCCGCAACCGAAGTCCAGGCGAACCCTGATTTGGGTTCCGTCCACTTCAAAGCCTGCGCGGCTTTCGATCTGGGGGCCGGGGGCGCCTTCAAGATAGGCATATTCCAGACCATCCACGGTTTGCGGATCTGCAACGACATACCAGCGGGTTTCGGAGGTCAGGCGCGGTTCGACTGCCAGCGAAAGCGTCGAAAACGGGTTGAAGTCTTCGGAGCTAGTCGCCTGGATGGCTGCCAGGGCTTTTTGCATGTCGGTTTCCAGTTCGGGCGGCACCAGCACGAAGCGGGGGGCAACGTCGATCGGCGCACCGCTCAAGCCGGTCTTGCGGCGCATGGCGGTGCGGGCGGTGCCCAGATCGGCGGTAATGGCATCAACCATGGTCACGCCGGAGCCGGTTGCGGTGGCCGATTTCTCGTTGCCATGCCCGGCTGCGTTGAAGACCGCGATGCCGTCCGACATTTCCGGGTTGCCTTCGATCTTCGCTACCAGCTGGGCAGCCTCGAAATTCAAGGCGGCGGTGCCCATGGCAGCAGGAATGGTCGTGAATGCCCCCAGATCATCGTTCACCATTGCCTGGCGGCTGATTGAGATAATCTTTCCGAAGGTGGCGACGGCATAGGTTTCGGCGGCTTCGTCAATGGTGCCGTGTTTGAATTCACCCGCTTCGTTCGTCTTTTCCAGCGCGGGGGCTTCTCCGAGGATCGCACGGCGCTTCGCGCGGAAGTCGCGGGCCGTGGTCTGGCGGGCAAGAAGGCGGGCACCGGACACCGGGGCTTGATAAGTTCGGCGCAGCTCGCGGTTTACGGCATCGCCCAAGATCAGGGGAAAGTCGCTGGTCGCGTGCAGTGCGCGGGTGATCAGCGTTTCGGTTGCCATGCCGGTGGTCGAGATGCCCGCGCGGCGCAGGCATTCGCGGGCCGTGTCGGGAATGGTCAGGCCAGCATAGGCGCGGGCCGGTTCAGACAATTGGTGCTCCGGATGCGAACGGGCAAACAGAGCTTCACCGGCCCTGGTGGCAATTGTTGCCGGGTCGCTGTGATCGGTCAAGATGTCGGCGCGCGCCGTGCGGGTGCGCGTCTGGTCCTGCCGGGCGCCCATTTCCTCGAAGGCGGCGGCGCGGGCTTGTTCCGGGGTTGCCTCGGCATCAATCTGACCATTGGTCCATTCGTCGGGCAGTCCGGCAAGCTGGGCGATGCTGCGAATTTCGCGGTTCATGTCCGCGCGGGTCAGCGTGCCAGCCGGGGGCGTGGTCGTCGTGATTGGATCCGCCGGGGGCGTGGCGGTGTGAATGTCGTTCTCAGGCATGGTTGATGCTCCATTGCGAAAGTGTGCCGTGGGATCGGCGGGAATTGGGACAACGGACACCTCAACGGGTGTCCACTTGATGGCGGTTCGCACGCGCCGGTTTCCTTCCTGCCCCTCGCGCCATTGCTGGACGCTGTAGCCGATGGACAGGCCGCGCAGGGTTCCGTCGCCAATGTCGGAAAGGACGGCTTGCGCGGCGTCGTTCGAGCGAAACTTGATGCGGACCCAAAGCCCTTCGGGGCGCAGCTCGGCAGCTTCGATCACGCCAAGCTGATCGCGGGTGCTTTGGGCGCGGTGGCCGTCGAGAACGGGGGCGCCGACAAGGCGCGACAAGTCCGCCCCCGACAGGTCAAGGCGTTCCACAAATCCCGGACGGACGGCGGGTGCCCCGGTCGAAACGATGGCTTCGACAGTCCGCAAGTTTGGGTCGAGAGTTGAGGGGCGCGGCGTCACCGCGCGAAGATGAATTGTCATGCTGCACCTTCCCGGCGGTTCGTTCGATTGTCGGCCGCAATCTCTTCGTCAACTTCGTCCAGATCGCGCCCCCGGCTGGCCACTACTTCGGCGCGGGATTTCAAGCCTGCCTCGATGGCGCGCACTTCGGCATTCACTTCCTTAAGCGGGTCAACCCATTGCCAGCCGGGCGCAACGAAGCGCACGGCGCGATAATCTGGCGACATGGCATCTTCGGGCGTGATTTCACCGGCAAGCGACTTCCAGTCGATCCAGCGGCGCCAGAGAGGGCGGAGAAGCTGACCTTCGATCAGGGTTCGTTGCAGCATTTCGGCGCGGCGGCGGAATTCCAGCAGGCCGAAACGGGCGCTGGAATAGTTCGCTTGGCTCAGATCGCCCGAAAGCTGCTCATACATCAGGCCCAGCCCGGCGGCGATTTCGTGCAGCTGCGACTTGATAAAGTCCACTTGCTGCGAAAGCCCGCCAGACGGCTGGGCGAACTTCACATCGCTGCCTTGGGGCAGAATGCGCATGGCGCCGGGTTCAAGGCTGATATTAGCGGTGCCGGCGTCACGAGGACTATCGAAGCCCGCTGCGCCGCCTTCCAAGTCAGTGATGAAACCTGCAAACAGGCTTTGCGTCTTAAGGTTCATCAGCATGGCATCGGATGCGGCGTCGTAATCCGCCAGCTTCAAGAGGACCGGGGCAAGCCAAGTCACGCCCCGAACCTGGCCTGGAAAGATCGGGTCAAAGATGTGCAGGATTTCCGAAGCTGGGATGCGCAGCGTTTCGCCATAGTTGGCAAAGGCGGTTCCGGGGGCATCAGGAAGGACGTGATAGGCTGTCACTTGCTCCGATGCGTCGAATTCAACACCGGCCACGATGCGCGCCCCGTTGCCCAGGTCGCGGGTCATGGCCGGGTCGATCTGATCAGAAGGCAGGATGACCAGGCGAAACCCGTTCGGCCCGGACAGGATGCGCACGAAGGCTTCGCCGTCGCGGACTATGCCTCTGGCAATCATAGGCAAGAGAGGCCAAACGAGTGTTTCAAGATCATTGTTCAAGATGCGCGCGACTTGCCGGTCGCTGTGCTGCGACTGCACTTGCCAGCCCTTTCCAACCAAAGCCGATGCCCACGCCTCCACGGCGCGGGCGGCAATCGGGTTGTTCATTGACAGGGCAGCGGCGCGCGCCTTGGCCGGGCCTCGGGCTGCAAGGGCGCTTTGCTGGGGCGCGGGAAGCATAGGCACGCCCTGAAAACGCCAGCCACCGCCCCCGGCTTCAATCTGCCGGATTGCTGCGGGCGCCACGATACGGCGGATTATGTCCCTAAGGTGGATCATTGCTTGTTGATCCGGTGCAGGTTTACGCGTTCTTCAAAGTCACGCTTCGCCGTTTGGAAGGCTCCCGGCTTCCCCGCCGAAAGGGCAATGTGATGGCAGAACCAATCCGCAAGGGACCAGCCGAATTCCTCAAGCGGAATGTGAATGGCAATATCCCGATCAGGATCATAGGCCAGAGCGGGTTTTCCATCCCGCACACCAACAACAAGCGGTGCTCCATTCATGAAGGCATCGAGGGCTGGAGAGTGGTTGGCAATGGTTGCGGCAACAGATGTCGAAACGCTCATTTCGATCAACTGTTTCGCTACATACGCCTTCAGGCAGTCAGAGAAGCTGAAGGACGCCCTGCGGCCACGCCCTGACAAGGTGCCCCCCTGCAACAGCCCGTCGCGATTCTGCCAGTTTCGGAAGGTTCCTGACTTTACGTCCAGAAAGCCCGCCAGGGCCTCGGTGGAAATCCGAATATCATCAACGGTCTTCATATCTCGCCTCTCTGATAAGTATCAAGTTGATGATCATTTGATTACACATATCGTTCGCTATGTAAATACTTTTAGAAGGTCTATGGACTTACAGAATGGCCGTGAAAATCAAGTTTATTTGTGCGCCGCGCCGGAGAGACAACAGCCGCGCACTCTGGGGGTTTGCCCACTCGCCCAGTTACGGGGGACTTTTCCAGCGATCATCACAACCGGGGGCAGTCCCTGCCCTGTTCTGTCACCTCTTTTGCATCCAGGCGGATTCCAGCACTGGGCCGGTTCGAAGACTTGGCGGACTTGCGCTGGCCAGTTCTCGGCGGCGGCGTTCGGGGTCAAATGTCACGATCTGCCGGGCGGCATAGCCGTAAATCACACAATCCAATGCCTCGGCGCGCTTGCCTGGAATGCGCTCAAAACTGCGGACAGGCTGGCCGCGCCTGTAGCGGATCACGGCGCGTTCGCTGGCCAGTTGTTCAAACCAGACCGGCGGCAGATCGGCAGAGAACCGGACGGCATCAGGTCGGGGCAGTCGAGCGAATAGTTGGGCCTTGGCCGTATCAACACCCACGATCCAGAGGCGCGCGCCGGTCTTCGTCTTCGATCCGGCGCGCTCGATCACCGGCCGGTTGCCGTCCGCGCCCTTGATGGCAATTACCTTGGCGCGGGTCCGGGGCATCGTAAAGGCGGTGACATGGTGCATTGACGCGCCGTCGCCCGCGTCGATGGCGGCGGCATCTATGCCGATACGCCCGCCCAGCTGGTGCCGAAAGCGGGTGCGCAAGAGTTCGTCCAGGTCGCGCCATGCTTCTTCGTCTTCGAAGCTACCCCAGATCACAACGTGGCCCAGCACCAGCGCCGCGCCGTCTTCAGTCCAGCCTAGAAGCGTGGCCTCAAGGCGATCGTGCTGCACGTCGATTCCGGTTGTCAGCGCCAGCACTTCGGCAGGCACTTCGTCCAGGCCGATGGCTTCGGCCCGGCTAGCAAGGTCGCCTTCGTCCAGCTCGTCGCCTGCGGCGCGCCAGCCCTGTCCAAGAATGGTGTTGACGAAGGTTTGCAGGGTGCTGGGGTCATCCTTCGCGGCGATGAATTCCGCCGCTAGCTTCGGCCATGCCGCGTTCGCGTGAAGCGAAACCAGGGCGTTGAGCCGGAAACCTGCATGTCCCCGCACTTCGGGCCGCGTGGCGCGCCAGTGGCCTAGCGCGATCATGCCAGGTTTTTTCCGTTCGGGCACTTCGGCGGCGCAGTGCGGGCACTTGAAGCGGGCGGTTTCTGGTTCGCCCTCGGTCCAGATAATGTGCGCCCACTGAATTTCGGTGAAGCTGCCACACTCGGGGCAAGGCACCTCGAAAATGCGGGCGTCAGACTGGGCGAAGGCGCGCAGAACGTGGCTTGTTTCTTCGTGGACCGGTGTCGAGCCCATGACGATCTTGCGATCTGGAAAGGACAGGGTACGGCGCTCGGCCAGCAAAATGGGCGAACCTTCGGCGGTGGCTTCCATGCCGTCCGCTTCGTCGATGAACAGAATTCGGACATTGTGTCGGCGCAGGTTGCGCGGGGCTTTTGCGGCCACGATCTTGAGCGAACCGCCGGGGAACCGCCGCGACAGAAGGGTGTTGCGCCCGGCTTCGTCTTTTTCGTCGGAAAGGGCGGCGGCGACGGCTGAGGAAGCTCCGAAGATCGGTTCAACGTCCGAAACCATGTAATCTCGGCAGTCGGCTTCAGCGGGCAAGAGGCAGAGAATTGGCGCGGGTTCGTTCGCTACGAAGCTGGCAACAGCGCTGGTGAGAAGGGTTGTAAAGCCCACACGAACCGGCTTCACCAGCGTTACACGCTCGATAAGCGGATCTCCGATTGCGTCTGCAATCTCGCGCTGGAAGGGCCAGAGGCGGACGGGGCCGGGTTGTGCCGTGACACCATCGGGAAGGCACACTTCGGCCTCGATCCAGTCGGACAGGCGCAGGCGCGGTGGCGGTATCAGGGCGCGCAGGGCCTTGCGCTGGATTTGTTCAATCGTTGGCATCGGCTTCGCCCAGGTCCGCTAGAGTGTCGCGCATGATGCGGTCGATCTTGGCAACGTCCGCCGGGGTCAGGTTCCCCAGATCGGACCGAATTCGCGACGGGACTGCCAGAAGCTGCGAACGAAGGCCGCGCAGGGTGTCCGACCAGGCGCGTTCAACTTCGGACGCCGGCACCAACTCGCTGCGCAGGGCCGCGTTCTTGAGTTCTTGCGCGTCGGCTTGCGCACGGGCCAGGCGGGCGCGTTCCCCTGTAAGGGTAAGAACCTGTTCTTCGCCCCCGCGCCCGGAAGCGGTGCCGCGCAGGTGTTCGACATACCGGCCCACGGTCTCGGCCAGATCGTAAGCATCATGGCCCAGCTTCACCGCAAGGTTGCGCTTTACCAGGCCCGTGAGTGCGCCGGGCGTAAGGCGTAGCAGGTCGCACAGGTCAGCGCCGCCGATGCGCGCAATGGCGCGCTCGCCTTCAAGCCCCGGCAGTTCCTGCATGATCCGCATATTTTATCCCTTTGTTTTCTCTTGCAAAGACTGACACGCCGCGCCTTCGCCCCCCGCATACGGTCTGGCTGGAAAGGACCCACGATTGCCTGGGAACAGGTCAGGCTTCATTGATCCTCTGTGCTTCATAGTTTCCAGAAATGCTCTCGCGTCTGTTCGCGCCGTCTCGCGGATGTAGGCAACGGCATCGGCCCGGCTCTTAAATGCCACTTGCACAACGGTCGCGGCGCGCACCTTCCTGAGCTCGGTGGCAAACTGCTCATAGGAAAGATCACTGCCAAGCGGGTCACGGCCACACGAGGTCAGCCACGCATTGACTGCCAGTCGGGCGCTCTTGTTGTTCAGTCGCATGTGCCTCTCTCCTTCATTAAATCATTGCTCTATCTTGCCCCTGCCAATCGGTTCAGACCCCGGTTGACGGTCAGAAAGCGGGTTACTCCAGCGGGGTTGAAAACCCGCCTCCCGCCCTGACCGCCGCCATGTTGCTCTGCCAATTCGGACGAGCCCCAGCATTAGGCCAGACCTGCCTTTCCCTCGGCTCGGTCCGCTCTCCCATGTTCACCGCCGTAGAGGGTGGCAGTGGGGCCTTAGGGCATGGAGAGACCGCACGACGCGGAATAGCTGCCCTTGTGCTTTGGCCCGTTACCCGGTAGCACTGTGATGCGTCAGCCCCGGCTAACCCGTGAACGCCGACTGCCGCATAGCCCGCCGCGCCAACGGCGGGCTTCGTCTTTCTCACCTCTCGATCAGCTCAACATCACGTTCGGGGGCGGTGCCCAGATCGGACACCAGCCGCCGCATGATGGCTTCTTGTTTCGGCGTCGGTCGCCAGTTCGGGCGCTTGCCGTTGCGGGCAATGCTCTTGGCAAAAGATTGCGTCCATTCGTCACCGTCGATCATCGAACGGCGCACGATGGCGGGCCAACGAACCGTAAGGATTTCATCAAGCTCGGCTTCGGTCATCATGCGCGCCCAAGCTCCTGCATCCTGAACCGGTGCCGATACTCGGCAGAGGCTTGGCGAAACTCGGGCGTGTCGCAGGGGTTTCGATCGGCGGCAGGCAAGGTGCCCCAGTGAGCCGCACCAAAGACCATTTCCCGCGCCTCGGGTTCGAGTGCACGAAGCGCGGCGAATGCTATCGACAGGACTTCACGATTGGTCAGGCGCGCCAGAAAGACGACACTCAGCGCGTGCCAGTGTAGCGCATCATCCAGAAACAACGAGTAAGCCAGCATCCGCGCAGCGCGCCTGTGCCGGTCTTTCGCGTGCTCTCTTATTGCGCTTCTGGGCCGTATGGTGTATCGATTGGAATTGATCTCCTGATCTTTTCCAGTGATCCCGGTCGCGCCCCCCAGCGCGCCGGGATTTTTCGTTTTTACGGTCTGGAAAGGGGCGTTGTGGCCAGTATCGTGTTCACCCGGCGTTCCCGGTCTGTCCTGATACGGATTTTCGGCTTTGGCGTTGATTTCGCGCGGTTTATTGCGGGCTTTGCAATCCGCTGCGTAACCTCTCCGCCAACCCGCCTTGGGGCCTTCGTCTAGGGTCTTGCGCAGCGATCGTCAAGACACGATCACGCGCCGGCAACCCCGGTGGCACGCGCCTTGCCAAAGCGGCTGCTGAACAGGATCGTCAGCATGATCGCGATGTTGAGCGCGTTCCAGGCGATGCCGTTCACAAAGGCCAGACGATACGACCCGGTCAGATCATAGATAACGCCCGAAAGCCACCCGCCCAGGGCCATGCCCAGGATCGTCGCCATGATCACAAGGCCGACACGTGCCCCTGCCTCGCGCGCGGGCAGGTATTCTCGCACGATGATCGCATAGGCGGGCACGATGCCGCCCTGTGCCAGCCCGAACACAAGGCTGACTGCATAGAGCGAGGCCATGCCATCGAACGGCAGATAGAGAAACAGCGCGACCATCTGCAAAATCGACCCGATCAGCAGCGTCAGCACGCCACCCAGCCGGTCGGCAATAAAGCCCGAAACGATGCGCGAAACCACCCCGCCCAGCAGCATCAGCGATAACATCTCGGCCCCGACGGCCGGACCATAACCCAGATCGACGCAAAGCGCGACGATATGGACCTGCGGCATGGCCATCGCCATGCAGCACGACAGCCCGGCCAGCGCCAGAAGCCACATCAGCAGGCGCGGCGAAAATGGTGTGGCCTGCGGGCTGAAGCGTGATCTTTGCGCCTCGGTGCTGAGATCGGAATCGCCCAGCCTGCGCCGCATCAGAAAGGCCAGCGGCACGATCAGCCCCGCGATTGTCACCCCCAGGATCACCATGACCGGGCGCCACCCCTGTTCGGCCATCGGCGTGGCCAGGATGATCGGCCAGATCGCGCCCGACAGGTAGTTGCCGCTGGCGACGATGGCGACAGCCAGCCCCCGAAACCGCCGGAACCACAGCGAGGTATCGGCGATCAGCGGCCCGAACCCGGCTGCGGTGCCAAGACCGATCAGGAATTGCGCCATTGCCAGCACCGACAGGGTCGGGCTGGCTGCGGCCAGCAGATAGCCCGTGCCCGATGTCAGCGCCGCGCCTGCCAGTGTCAGGTGAATGCCAAAGCGGTCCACGATCCGCCCGAACACCACATTGCCCAGCGCAAAGCCCAGCATGGTCAGCGTATAGGGAAACGCCGCGCCCCCCCGCCCGATCCCGAAATCGGCCTGAACGGCGGGCAGGATCACCACGATCGACCAGATGCCGACATTGCCGATGGTTGCGACCACGAGGGCGATCGCAAGCCGGAACCACGAATAGCGGCTGTCAAGTGAATCGACGGCAAACATGGCAGCAGACTAGGGGCTGGATTGCGCCTTGCCCAGCCGGAAAGTGCACAGGTTAATCGAGTTGCGATGCCAGCGCGGGCAGGGCCGAAAGATCGGACAGCACATGACCGGGCGTGGCCTGCAAACGGTCGATCGGGGCGCCGTCGCGGTTGACCCAGACCGCGGTGAATCCGTATTCGGCGGCGGCGCAGGCATCCCAGCAGTTGGACGAGACGAACAGAACCTGGTCCCGGTGCAAATGCAGGTTCTGGCCGACAAGGTCATAGACCCGCGCATCGGGCTTGAACACGCCGACCTCCTCGACCGACAGGCAACCGCCATCGAGCATTGCGGCGATCCCGGCCGAGTCGACGGCCGCCTGCAACATGGCGGGCGATCCGTTCGACAGGATCGACAGCGTGCGCCCCTGCGCGCGCAGCGCCTGAAGCATGGCCGGAACCTCGGGAAAGGCGGGCAATTCCCAATAGAGCGCCAGCAACCGCGACCGCAGGTCCGGGTTGGCGAGTCCCGCGGATTCCAGCGCCCAGTCAAGCCCGTCTTGCGTCACCTGCCAGAAATCGACATGGGCGCCCGCCACGGCGCGAAGCCAAGAATACTCCAGTTGTTTGCGACGCCAATCCGCCGCCAGGCGGGGCCAGTGTTCGGCCCAGCTTTCGGCACCGGGTTCGGCGGCTGCCAGGCGCGCTGCCGCGCCCACGTCGAACAGGGTGCCATAGGCGTCGAACACGCAGGCCTTGACGCTCATTTCGGACCCTCCCGCCGTTTTGCTTGCGCTGGCAGGCTGCAACGAAACACCAAGGGACGCAATATCGCTTGACACACGCGCGGTTGGGTCAATCCTGTCTGAAAACGACATGGAAGGTTCGATGCGCGCGATCGTTCCTGGAATGGTGGTCTGCCTTGCGCTGCCCGCTTGCATGGATGCCGGGCGGCTGCGCGGGGATACTATCGTCGAGACGCTGTCCGGGCGTTCTGTCGTCTATGACCCGCCAGGGCCCGACCTGCCGCCCGAGCGCGAGACATGGCGCGCCGATGGGACGCGTAGCGCGACACAACGCGGCATCTTTCACCGCGACTGGTTGCAACGCTACGAGGGGGTCTGGTGGGTCGATGGCGATCTGTACTGCGCCGCGCGCGAGCGCAGTGGAAATGAAAGCCGCTGGCTGTGCTATGAAGTGACGCGGCGGGGCGACCGCATCACCTTTGAACCCTATCGCAGGGTGCTGGCTTTTGTCCCCGATTTGCGGCGCACGTTACACGGCCGTTTGCGGGATTGATCCTCAACGGCGCGACCGCACCATGCCGACGATCTCGTAACAGCGTTCCATGATCGGCGTGGCGATCGCCTCGGCCCGGTCCGCACCGCGGCCCAGAAGGCGGTCGATCTCGGTCACGTCCTGCATCAGATCCTGCATGCGCGCCGAAATCGGCGACAGACTGGACACCGCCAGATCGGCCAGTTTCGGTTTGAACACCCCGAAACCCTGTCCCGCGAATTCCGCCAGAACCTGCTCGGGCGCGACGTTGGCAAGCGCGGCGTAGATATTGACGAGGTTGCGCGCCTCGGCCCGGTCGGCCAGCCCGTCAAGGGTCTCTGGCAGCGGCTCGGGGTCGGTCCGGGCCTTGCGGATCTTTTGCGCGATGGCATCGGCATCATCGGTCAGGTTGATCCGCGACTGGTCCGACGGATCGGATTTCGACATCTTTCGCGTGCCGTCGCGCAGGCTCATCACCCGCGCCGCCGCCCCTTCGATCAGGGGTTCGGTCACGGGGAAGAAATCTGTTTCGTAATCGTGGTTGAACTTGATTGCGATGTCGCGCGTCAGTTCCAGATGCTGGCGCTGATCCTCGCCCACGGGCACATGGGTGGCATGATAGGCAAGGATGTCAGCGGCCATCAGCGCCGGGTAGGCGTAAAGGCCCAGGCTTGCGGCCTCCTTGTCCTTGCCGGCCTTGTCCTTGAACTGCGTCATGCGGTTCATCCAGCCCACGCGGGCCACGCAATTGAAGATCCATGCCAGTTCCGCATGGGCCGAAACCTGGCTTTGATTGAACAGGATCGACTTTTCCGGGTCGATGCCGGCCGCGATGAACCCGGCGGCCATTTCGCGCGTGGCATGGCGCAGTTTCCGGGGCTCCTGCCAGATGGTGATCGCGTGCATGTCGACCAGGCAGTAGACGGTTTCGACCCCTTCGTCCTGTTTTTCGACAAAGCGCTTGAGCGCGCCCAGATAGTTGCCAAGCGTCAACCCGCCCGAGGGCTGGATGCCCGAAAAGATGCGGGGCTGGAACTTGGTGGCGGGGGTCGCGCCGGTCATGGCGTCACTCCGTGGTGGAAAAAAGCTGTCGCCTCGCTTATCGCTCGCTTGGCGGGGCGTCAACCGAGGCCGCGCCGACAGGGAAACGCGATGACCCGCAACGACCATGACGACAGCCCGAGCGATGCGCCCGCCGATCCGGGCGCCGCGCCGCTCAACCCGTTGCCGGTTGCGGTCTGGCTGGCGATCGGCCTGATCGGCGTGATCGAGGCGGCGCTTTGGGCCGGTGGCGCCGGGCTGATCGGCGGTGCGCAGGCGGTGGGCTGGCGGCTGAGCGCGATCGAGCGGCTGGCGTTTTCCGGCGCGATCCAGACCTGGATGCTGGAAACCGGGCGCTTTCCGGTCTCGCATCTGCTGCGTTATCCGGCCTTCGGGCTGATTCACGCCGGGCCGATGCATGCATTTCTGGTGATCGTGTTGCTGGCGGCGCTGGGCAAGTTCGTGGCCGAGGCGCTGGGCGCGCGGGTCTTTCTGGCGGTTCTTCTGATCGCGCCGATGGCGGGCGCGATTCTGTTCGGCCTGATCATGGCCGATCATTCCCAGGCATGGCTGCTGGGGGGAATGCCCGCGGCTTTCGCGCTGGTCGGCGCCGTCACCTGGTGGCGCTGGCGTGCCGCGGGCAACCCTGCGGGCCGGCGTCAGGCGTTCGGCCTGATCGCGGTCTTGCTGGCCGCGCGCCTGGGATTTGGTCTGATCGCCGAGACCGGGCAGGTCTGGATTGCCGAATGCGCGGCGTTCGGGTTCGGCCTGGCGCTGGCGGCGCTGTTTGCACCCGGTACGTGGCCCGCGCTGCGCGCCTGGATGCGGCGCCGGTGATCGCCGCAGAGAATGCGCAACGCCTGGCACGAAACGGAAAGCGGGTGCTTGCCGTGCAGGCGGAAGGCGGCTAACGTCTGCATCGAACCGGGCGGCGTGCCTTGTGCAGGCCTTGCCCGGCCAGGTGTCGATCCGGCACGGTTCAGAAACGGAAACAGGCGAACCTGATCATGCATCTTGCACACGACCCGTTGCCCGGCACCATGACCGGAACGCTTCGGTTCAGCGCAAGGGGCTGGGTTCGTGCCATCGGGCTTATGCTGCTGGTCCTGACGGTCTCGGCCTGTTCGCTGCCGCGATCGGCCGCGATGCAGAGCGAGGTCTTGCGCGGAACGCAAGGCGACGAATCCGACTTCCAGGTGGTCGAGGTCACGCGCGATGCGCTGGACGAGATCGGCGCCTGGCCGCGCCCCGCCGGGGCCGTGCGCTATTCCTGGGTTGGCACAGGCGCCAGCGCGACGACACGGCTGATCCGCGCGGGCGATCTGATCACGCTTGCGATCTGGGATAGCCAGGATACATCGCTTCTGACCACGCAGGAACAGCGGGTTGCCGACATGGCGGACATCAGCGTCTCGACCTCGGGGCGCATCTTTGTTCCTTACGTCGGCGAGATCATGGTCGCGGGGATGACCGCCGATGCCGCGCGCCGGGACATCCAGGAACAGATGGAGATGATCGTTCCCGATGCGCAGGTGCAGTTGTCGGTCAGCCCCGGGTCGGAAAACACGATCGACATGGTTACGGGCGTCGCCTCGCCCGGCCGGATACCGTTGACCGAGATCAGCCCGACCATCCTGACTGCCCTGTCCGAGGCGGGCGGGATCAACGCGAACCTGCGCAACCCGCTGGTGCGGTTGCAGCGTGCGGGGCATAGCTATGCAATCCCGGCGAACCGGTTGTTTTCCGATCCGTCGCAGGACATCCAGCTGCGCGGCGGCGACCGGATACTGGTCGAGCAGGATCAGCGCAACTTCATCGCGCTGGGGGCCGCGGGCCGGCAGGAGGTTGTGTATTTCGAGCGCGAGGACATCAGCGCGCTGGATGCCTTGTCGACCATTGGTGGCCTGTCATCAGCGCGGGCGGACCTGCAAGGCGTGATGGTCCTGCGCGAATACGAAGCCTCGGACGTGCGCGAAGAGGGTGCATATCCGCGCAAGCCGCAGGTCATCTTTTCATTTGATCTGACCAATGCCGACGGTCTGTTCGCGGCACAGCGGTTCCTGATCGAACCCGACGATGTCGTTCTGGCCACCGAATCGCCGGCGCCCGCCTTCACGCAGGTGTTGAGCCTGTTCAGGACTGCCAGCAACACGTTCTGATCGGCTTGAGTTTCTGGCGCGCGTGGTCAGGGCATGCCCTGACCGTGATGCGCCGCTTTTCGGAAGGTTGTTCAGGCTGCCGGCCGATACCCTTCAAAGGTGATGTTCTGGGCCACCTTCCGCGCCTGGGCTTCTTCCTCGGCGGTGCGGATGGTCCAGCACAGGATCGCCGCGCCCTTTGCCTTCAGTTCCGAAACGCGGGGCGCGGACAGGTCTTTCCAGTAATGCGAAATAAAGCAGGCACCGACCCGGTCAAAATCGGCAATCGCTGCCAGCGCAGCGCGGCGCGCTTCCAGTTGCGGATGGTCGCGCGCCTGCGGAAAATCCTCGGCGGGGAAGGCATAGGTCGTCAGCCCGCGCGCAATATGGGGCGCGACTTCTGCCAGGGTGGCAACCGAATGCGGGTTGAACGACATCAGCGCGACAGGCCCCTGATACCCTTCCAGCGCGGCGGCCGCGGCGCGTTCCAGCCGGCCGTCCACCGGACCCAGGCTGCCGCTTTGATCCTTGATCTCGATCAGCAGAGGAACCCGGCCGGCGACTGCCTTGAGCACTGCCTCCAGCGTCGGAATCTCGGCGCCATTCCCATCGTTCAGTGCGATGCGGCCCAAGGCATCGGCCGTAAGCTGTGCTACCGGCCCGCTTTGTGCGGTCATGCGATCAAGCGTTTCGTCGTGAAACACCATGGCAACGCCATCGGCTGACGGTTGCAGATCGATCTCGATCCCGTATCCGGCCGAAACCGCCGCCTCGATGGCGGCGAGGCTGTTTTCCGGCCGCCGGGCGGCCTGGTCGTGCAGGGCGCGATGCGCGATCGGGCGGGTCAGGAAGTCGGGGTGAAGGGCAGACGGCATCAGGCGATCTCGAAAATCGCTTCGATCTCGACCGCGACGCCCAGGGGCAGCGATGCCACACCGACTGCCGAACGCGCATGCCAGCCGATTTCGCCAAGAACCTCGACCAGCAGTTCGGACGCGCCGTTGATGACCTTGGGCTGTTCGGTGAAATCGGCGGTGGAATTCACAAAGCCGGTCAGCTTGACCACCCGGCGCAGGCGGCCGAAATCGCCGCCGCAGGCCGCACGGAGTTGCGACAGCAGCGCCAGCGCGCAGGATCGCGCGGCCTCTGCCCCCTGTTCGGTGCTCATGTCCTCGCCCAGTTTGCCCGTGATCAGTCCGTTCGCCCCCTGGCTGATTTGGCCAGAGACATAAACCTGCCGTCCGCTGAGAACATAGGGCACATAGGCGGCTGCCGGGGCAGGGGCGTCGGGCAGGGTCAGGCCCAGATCCGAAAGACGCTGGTCGATGGCATGAGGCATGGCGCGGCTCCTTGGTTATGCTCTGACGCGCGAGAGTAAGCACACAGACGGGCGGACGGAAAGAGCAGAAGCGGCTCAGCCTTCGCGCAGCGCGCGAAACAGATACTGCGTCAGCGGCCGCGTGAGATAGTCCAGCGGCGTTCGTTGGGCGGTGCGCAGATGAGCCTCGATCGGCATGCCGGGCAAAAGGGCCACGCCGCCCCTTCGCCGGGGTTCGGAAAGCGTGATCTCGCCACGATAGAAGCGCTCGCCGCGTCGGTCGTCGGTGAATATGTCCGCCGAAATCCGCGTCACGCGACCGTCCAGATCGGTCGGATCGGGCGAATGCAGGGCCGGAAACCGGACCAGCGCCGGCTGGCCGACAAAGACCTGGTCGATATCCTCGGGCGCGATGCGCACCGTCATGATCAGCGCACGGTCCCCCGGCACGATCTGCATCACAGGTTCGGCGGGGCGCAGGACGGCGCGCGGCGTGGTGATGCGCAAACCATGAACGCGGCCGGAAACCGGCGCGCGCAGATCAAGGGCGGCAATCCGGCGTTCCAGCGCGTGACGGCGTTGGGCCAGTTCCACGATCTGCGGACCGAGCGCGCCAAGCGCTGCTTCGGCCTCTTCGCGACGCTGGGGAACGAGGGCCGCAACCTGTTGCTCGACCTCGCTTTCACGGCCGCGTTCCTGCGCGATTTCGGCGGTCAATGCGCCCAGCGTTCCATCGATCCGCGCGACATCGCGGCGCAGGGCATGGACGCGGGCGGCCTGCACCAGACCCCGCTCCAGCAGCCCTTCCTGTCCCGTCAATTCCGCCGCCAGCATCGCTGCCTCGCGCTGTGCCGCGTTCCGCTGAGCGTTCAGCCCTGCAATTCGGGCGCGGTGCTGGTCGCGCTGCGCGTTCAGACGGGCGATCTGTTGACGCAGGGCCTGATGGCGTGTGGCGAACAGGCGGCGCTGCGTTTCGGCGATGGCAAGGGCATCCGGTCGGGCTGCAATGAGCATGGACAGCGGCATTGCGAAGGTCAGGCGATCGGCTGCCTCGCGTTCGGCCTCGAGCCGGGCTTGCCGGGCCAGCGCCTCGACATACTGGCTTTCGACGATCGCGCGTTCGCTATGCAAGGTTTCGCCATCCAGGCGCAGCAATACCTGGCCCGCCGCGACGCGCGCCCCCTCCGTCACCAGGATGTCGGTGATCACGCCGCCCTCGGGGTGTTGCACCACCTGCAAGTCGTCCTCGACCGCGACATGTCCGGATAGGATGATTGCGCCTGACAGCGTGGCCGTCACCGCCCAGCCGCCGAACCCGAAGATCAGCACCAGCGCCGACAGTGCCCCGCGGGCAAGCGGTTTGCGGGCGTTCCAGGCGGCGGCGCCGGTCATGCGTCGGTGCCCGTTGGTGCGGATTGCTCCGCGATTGCGCCCGGAGCGTCCGCATCCGGCGGCCGGGTCAGCTCGGCATGATTTCGGACGACCGCGCGCAAGACGGAATCGCGGGGACCAAACGCGCTCTGTCTTCCGTGATCGAGCATCAGAAGATCGTCGCATTCCTGAATGGCGGCCGGGCGATGTGCCATGATCAAGACCGATGCGCCCCGCGCCTTGGCGGCGCGGATCGCCATGTTGAGCGCCTGCGCGCCTGCATCGTCCAGATGCGCGTTCGGCTCATCCAGGACCAGCAGCACCGGATCGCCGTAGAGCGCCCGCGCCAGCCCGATTCGCTGTACCTGCCCGCCCGAAAGCGGTTTGCCGGAGGCGGCAATGCGCGTGTCATAGCCATCCGAAAGGCCAAGGATCATGGCATGTGCGCCGGCCAGACGCGCGGCGCGAACCACGTCTTTCGGATCGGGCTGGCGATCCAGCCGGGCGATGTTTTCGGCAATCGTGCCGTCGAACAGGGCGATCTGTTGCGGCAGATACCCCAGCAGACGACCCAGTGCGTCGGGTTCGAACTGATCAAGTGCAATCCCGTCAAGCCGGATATCGCCCGAGGCCGGCTGCCAGGCGCCGATGACCGTGCGTGCCAGCGCCGATTTTCCCGCGCCGCAGGGTCCGATCACGCCAACAGCCCGACCCGGCTGCACCACGAAGTCGATGGCGTGCAGTGTCGGGCGCGTCGTGCCGGGTGCGATGATGGACATCGTCCGCACCTGCAAGTGCGCGTGTGGTCTGGGCATCGGCATGCGCGGACTTTCGGGCGCATGCGACAGCAAGCGGTCCAGGCGTTGCCAGCTGTCGCGGGCGGCCTGCACCGCCACCCACTGGCCGACCACCTGTTCGACCGGGGCCAGCGCGCGCCCCAGAATGATCGACGAGGCCAGCATCACCCCTGGTGTGATCTGGTCGCGCAGCACCAGCCATGCCCCCAGCGCCAGCATCGACGATTGCAGCAGCAGCCGGAACGCGCGCGTCATCGCCGTGAACAGCCCCGACCGGTCGCTGGCCAAGAGCGTTGCGCGCAGGGCCGTGTCGCCGATCTTTTTCCACCGCTGCGCGACGGCATCGCGCATGCCAAGCGCGCCCAGCGTCTCGGCCCCGGCAGCGATTTGGTCGCGAAAGATCGCGGCTTCGCGCGTGGCGGCATGGACCCGATGCAGAGGGCCACGCAGCATGCGCCGGTTGATCAGTGCCAGCATGACCAAGCCCACGCCGCCGCCAGCGGCCAGCATGCCCAGTTCCGGGTGCAAGGCAAAGACAAGTGCCACGAATATCGGTGTCCACGGCAGATCGAGGATCGCCGGAAACAGCGGCGAGCCCAGAAATGTCTGCACCTGGGCCAGGTCATTCTGGGCGGCGTCGGCAATCCGGTCGTCTGCCCGGATCGCCTGGATGCGCCGGGCGGCCGCAAGGACCGGCCGGTCCAGCCGCGACCGGAAGGCCGCGCCAATTCGTGCTGCGATGGCCATGCGCGCATGGTCCAGAAGGAACATCATCGCATAGAGAAAGACCACCAGCGCGAACAGCACGCCCAGCGTTTCGACCGCACGCGCCGTCAACACCCGCTCATAGATCTGCAACATGAACACCGGCCCGGTGAGCATCAGCAGATTGACCAGCGCGCTGAACGCGACAATCCCGACCAGAAAGACGCCGTTCTTGCGCAGCAAGGCGTCCGCCGGGCTGCCGGTTTCCGGTTGAACAATCGTGGTGGGATCGTGCCCGGTCATGCGATGGTGTGCCCCGCCGGTGGTCCGATGGCGTTCGGCGGTGGTTGTCTTACCCTGCCTGCGGCCTATACATTCACGTTACGCGGCAGGCGCTAGCAAACCGTAAACACCACAGGAGGGGGCCCGGTGCTCGAACATGGCAATCGCACTTGGCACGGCTTTCGACTGATGGCGGTCCTGGCGCTGGTCGCAGGGCTTGCAGCCTGCAGCCCGCGCCCGCCCGGCGTCGAAGTCCACGACCCCTACGAGGAGACCAACCGCGCCTGGTTCGAGACCAATGTGGCCGTCGATCGCGCCATTCTGGGCGATTCGGGCGAGCCGTCCGACAGCCCGGTGCGCGATCTGGTCGGGAATTTCGGCAGCAACCTGTCGATACCCGGCACTGTGGTGAACAACCTGCTTCAGGCCCGGCCCGACCGCGCGATCGAGAATACATTGCGCTTTGCGATCAACAGCACGATCGGGCTGGCAGGTCTGTTCGACCCGGCCGGGCAGATCGGCCTGCACGACCAACGCAGTGACTTTGGCGAAACCCTCCACGTCTGGGGCGTGAACGAAGGGGCCTTCGTGATGCTGCCCTTCCTCGGTCCGTCGACCGAGCGCGATGCGGCGGGCATGGTGGTCGATGCCTTTCTTGACCCTCTGGGGCATCTGCTGCCCGGTCGCGAATATGGCGGCACGGTCGCCGCACGTCTGGCCGCGCGTCTGGCCGATCGCGCTGAATATGGCGACCTGATCGACGCAAATGTGATGGCTAGTGCGGATCCCTACGTTCAAGGCAGGCTTCTGTTCCTGCAGATGCGGCGTTACAATCTGGGCGATGAAAATGAAGAAGAGTTTATTGATCCCTATGCAGATTTCGAAGATTGACAGACGCCATTTCCTGATCGGGCTGACGGCGGTCGGCGCACTGACGCAGACCGCCGTTCCGGCCGCGGCCATGACCCAGGACGAGGCCCGATCCCTGATCGGCACCGTCATGGACGATGTGCACACGATCATCAATTCCTCCGATACCGAAGAGCAGATGCTGCGCCGGTTCGAAACCCTGTTCAACGACTACGGCGACATCCCCGTCATCGCGCGCTCGGTGCTGGGCCCGCCCGCCCGGTCGGCCAGCCAGCAGCAGCTTTCGGCCTTTACCGACGCCTTTCGCGGCTACATGGCACGCAAGTATGGGCGTCAGTTCCGCCGTTTCATTGGGGCCGAGGCCGATGTGACCGGCGCGCGCGAGGTCCAGAGCTACTGGGAAGTTATCTCGACCATGACGCTGCGCGGCCAGCCCCCGTTCGAGGTGCGCTGGCATGTCTCGGATCGCAGCGGACGGCACCTGTTCTTCAACCTGATCATCGAGGGGGTGAACCTGCTGGCCGCCGAACGCCAGGAGATCGGCTCGATGCTGGAGCGCAGGGGCGGGCAGCTCGACCGCCTGATCGAGGGTCTCGCAAGCGCCGGATGACCGGGCGACCCCTGCCAACCGGTGCGCCGGGCGGGGCCGGGACAAGCACGACATAGCGGCGCGGCCGGCCCCTGCCGGAATCGACCATTCGGCCCAGGGCCCTATTGCCCCAGAATACCGCCCAGAAGATCGCGGATCGAATCGCCCAGCCGGCCCCCGCCGGTGCCGTTGTCCGGCTGTCGGGTCGATGGCGGTTCCAGTTCCGGGCGCTCGGGCTCGATCATCGGCAGCGCCCGCAGGGGCGTGTCCTCATGGATGCGGGTCATCGTCTCGCGCCAGATGTCGGCGGGCAGCCCGCCGCCGGTGACACCGGTCAGCGGTTCGTTGTCGTCGTTGCCCATCCAGACCCCGACCACATAATCGGCGGTAAAGCCCACGAACCACGCGTCGCGCGCGGCCTGGGTGGTGCCGGTCTTGCCCGCAGCTTCGCGCCCGTCGGGCAATGCGGCGCGGCGTCCGGTGCCATAGGGGGCCTCCAGCACTTGCGTCATCATCCAGGTCAGGCGCATCGCCGCGTCATCGGAGATCACGCGACGCCGGATGCCGCCGCCGATTCCCATCAGCGGCTCGCTTTCGGTTGCCAGCCGCAGCTCGGTGAAGCCATAGGGCCGGACCGCGCTGCCGCCATTAAGGATGCCGGCATAGGCGCCAGTCATGTCCAGCAAGGTCGACTCGGATGCGCCCAGTGCCAGCGCCGGACCCTCGGCCAGTTCACTGCTCAGGCCAAAAGCGTTGGCCGCGCGCCGCACCTCTTCGCGCCCCATCGCCTCGGAAATGCGCACCGCGGGAATGTTCTGCGACCGGGCCAGCGCCTCGGTCAGGGTCATCATGCCCAGAAATTCGTTGGTATAGTTGCGCGGCGTCCAGGGGCCGGACCCCGGAACGTCAAGCGTCAGCGGCGCATCCTCGACCACGTCATAGGGCTCGTATCCGACCTCCATGGCCAGGGCATACACAAAGGGCTTGAAGGCCGACCCGGTCTGCCGCTCTGCCTGGGTGGCGCGGTTGAACCCGCCCGGCACATACGAGCGCCCACCCACCATTCCGCGCACGGCACCGTCGGCAGACATGACCACGATCGCGGCTTCCGCCTGCGAATCGTCACGCACGCTGGTTTGGAAAACATAGGCCAACGCCTCTTCGGCAGACGTCTGGATGCGCTGGTCCAGCGTGGTCTGGATGACCACGTCCTCGGTGGTCTCGCGCGTCAGATAGGCCGGCCCGGTCTGCATGACCCAATCGGCAAAGTATCCGCCGGTCCGGCTGGCGGCGGCAAGCGACAGGGTCGCCGGAAAGGCGCGCGCCTCGGCGACCTCGACCTCGGTCAGGTATCCTTCGCGCTCCATCAGGCCGATCACCACATTCGCCCGTTCCTGCGCGCGGCGAAGGTTGCGCGTGGGTGCATAGTAGGATGGCGCCACCAAGAGCCCGGCCAGCATCGCGGCCTCGGACGGGCCGACCTCGGCGGCGGAACGGCCGAAATAGCGTTGCGCCGCAGCCTCGAAGCCGCGTGACCCCGCGCCCAGGAATGCACGGTTCATATAGATCGTCAGGATTTCTTCCTTGGTGTAGCGCAGCTCAAGCGCGAAGGCATAGGGCAATTCCTTGATCTTGCGCCAGAGCGTGCCACGCCGGCAGTCGGCCTCATACTCGGCCTCGGATTCCCATTGGTCAGGGTCGAAGGGACGGCCAAGGCACAGAAGCTTGGCAACCTGCTGCGTGATCGTGGACCCGCCGGCACCGCTGAACGGGCCACGCCCGGCGCCGATGTTGGTGCGAATGGCCCCGGCGATCCCGCGCGGGCTGATGCCGAAATGCCACCAGAAACGGCGGTCTTCGGTGGCAACAATGGCATCGCGCAGATAGGGCGAGACGTTGTCGGTGTTGATCAAGCCGCCGAAACTTTCGCCACGCCAGGCATAGACCTGGCCATCGGCATCCAGCATCGTGACCGAGCCCCGCGAACGGCCGTCCAGCAGATCGTTCAACTGCGGCAGCGTGGTATAGAAATAGAGCGTCGCCACAGCCAGCAGCAGCGTCAGAACCGCCAGCGTGCGCCAGGCAACGCCCCAGATCATCCGCCAGACGAAACCGAAGGTTGCGCCGAAGATTCGCATCACGAGATTGCCCTTGCGCGGCGGGCGCGAACCGCGCCCGGATCTGCGCGCAGGCTGGGCGTTGCCCGATCCGGACGACGTCCGCGCCCGCGTGTCTGATCGCCGCTCGGCCACGAGGGGAGGGCGCCGTTTGCCTGAATTCGCCATGCCTGTTTACTGCACTGTCCTGCCGTTATCGCCCCACAATACAGCCCCGCTCACGCTTTGTGGAGGTCTCGGGCAGCGTGATTCGCCTTCGTGATATGCCTAAAAATTCACCAATGCCCATGATTTGTGCAAAAGATCGGCATAAAACGCGGTCTGACCCCCCGTGATTGCCGTCGCAAACGTTGCCCTTTGCACCTGCGGCATTCCCCATATGGGCAGGACGCCCCGTCGGGCGGCCCTGCAAATCAAAGCGCGAAGAGGGGGCAACTCGTGAAATTCATCATCGCAGCAATCAAGCCGTTCAAGCTGGAGGAGGTGCGCGAGGCGCTCACCGCCATTGGCGTTCGCGGTCTGATGGTTACCGAAATCAAGGGGTTCGGCGCACAGTCGGGCCATACCGAGATCTATCGCGGCGCCGAATACGCCGTGAATTTCGTACCCAAGATCAAGCTGGAAATCGCGGTCAGCGACGCGATGGCCGAACAGGTCGTGGAAACCCTGCAAAAGGCCGCCCGCACCGGAAAGATCGGCGACGGCAAGGTGTTCGTCCTGGACCTGGAGCAGGCGCTCAGGGTGCGCACGGGCGAATCCGGCGAAGACGCGCTCTGATCGCAATTCAGCAAAGGTTGACCGACATGAAACTCAAGAATTCTCTTCTGCTGGCATCGGTGGCGATCCTTGCGCCCTTGCTGGCCCATGCCCAGGACGCCGGTGAATCCGGCGATGCATCCAGCGCCCTGAGCGCGCTGAACGTCGAGATGGTATTCATCTTCAACTCGCTTCTGTTCTTGCTGGGCGGTGTGCTGGTGTTCTGGATGGCCGCCGGCTTTGCCATGCTCGAAGCCGGTTTCGTACGTTCCAAGAACGTCACGATGCAGCTTACCAAGAATATCGGCCTCTTCGCCATTGCCGCGTTTCTCTACTATCTGATCGGCTTCAACCTGATGTATCCGGGCGATGGCTGGTTGATCGAGGGATGGGTGGGCGCCTTTTCGCCGACCGAGCTTGAAGCTGTTGGCATCACCGCCGACGAGGCCGCCGATGTCAGCTATGCCTCGGTCGGATCGGATTTCTTCTTTCAGTTGATGTTCTGTGCCACCACCGCCTCGATCGTGTCGGGCGCACTGGCCGAACGTATCAAGCTCAACGGCTTTTTCGTGTTCGTCGTGGTTCTGACCGCGCTGATCTATCCGGTGCAGGCGAGCTGGACCTGGGGCGGCGGTTTCCTGAGCGAGGCCGGATTCTCGGATTTCGCGGGCTCGACGATCGTGCATTCCGTCGGTGGATGGGCCGCACTGGTTGGTGCGCTGATCCTTGGCCCCCGGATCGGGAAATACAGTAAGGACGGTAAGGTCAATCCGATCCCCGGCTCGAACCTTGCGCTGGCGACGCTGGGCACGTTCATCCTGTGGATGGGCTGGTTCGGGTTCAATGGCGCCTCGCAACTGGCGATGGGCACGGTCGGGGACGTGGCCGATGTCAGCCGGATCTTTGCCAATACCAACGCCGCTGCCGCTGCCGGCGCGTTGGCCGCGCTGATCCTGACGCAGGTCATGTTCAAGAAGGCCGACCTGACGCTGATGCTGAACGGTGCGCTGGGCGGGCTGGTGGCCATCACCGCCGAGCCGCTGGCGCCCGGCCTGGGCCTGGCCTCGTTGATCGGTGCGATCGGCGGCGTGATCGTCGTGGTTACCGTGCCGCTTCTGGACAAGCTCAAGATCGACGATGTGGTCGGCGCGATCCCGGTGCACCTGTTCGCCGGGATCTGGGGCACGATCGCCGTCGTTCTGAGCAATGACGATGCGACGCTGGGGGCGCAGCTTTACGGGATCATCGCCACCGCCATCTTCGTTGTCGCCGCCTCGGCCATCGTCTGGCTGGTGGTCAAGGCGGTGATGGGCCTGCGGGTCGACGCTGAGTCCGAGGTGACAGGCCTCGACAAGACCGAACTGGGGATGGAAGCCTATCCCGATTTCACCCGCGGCTGACGTATCGCCACATGACCATGCGGACACCCCGGGCTTGCGCCCGGGGTGACTGCTTTTGCGAAGAAGATGGGGGGCTGGCGCCCCCGGTCGGCATTTTTCAGCCAATGAAGCTTAGCTCTTGCGGATGGTGTCGCCCGGTTCGAAACGGGGTGTAAGCTCGATCCGCAGGCCCCCGATCACGCCGTCGATCCCCTTGCCGGAGATGATCCTGGCCGCCTTTTCCCCGATCTCGCGGCGGCAGGCGTCGATCGTGGCCAGGCGCATCGGCAAACCCTCCAGGAAATCAGTGCCGTTGAACCCCGCTAGGCCAAGCTTCTCGGGGATGTCATAGCCCTGTTCCAGGCAGTAGAGCAGCCCGCCCGCCCCGATCATGTCGTTCGAATAATACAGAAAATCCAGATCCGGGCTGCGCTCCAGTATGGCTTGGGTCATTTCGCGCCCTTTCCTGAGCGCCGATCCCCCAGAATAGAACTCGGTATCGGATACGACCAGCCCGTGCGCGGCCAGTCCCTCGGTCAGCCCGTCAAGCCGTTTGCGCGCCCGATGGTCGCCGCCCATCTTGGTGCCCAGAAAGCCGATCCGCCGATATCCGGCCGCGGCAATGGCATCGGCCATCTGCCGACCTGCAGCGCGGTGCGATATTCCAACCACCGAATCGATGGCGGGGCCGTCGATATCCATGATTTCGACGATCGGAATGCCGGCGTTTTCCAGCATCGCACGGGCGGCGGGCGTATGTTCAAGCCCCGCCAGGATGACACCCGACGGCCGCCATGACAGCATTTCGTACAGGACGTTCTCTTCGCGCTCGGGCGAATAGTTGGTCACGCCGAACACCGGTTGCAGGCCCGTATCCTCCAGCGCGGCCGAAATCCCGCCGAGAACCTCGGGAAAGACCATGTTCGACAGCGACGGGACGATGACCGCCACCAGATTGACCTGCTGCGAGGCCAGCGCCCCGGCGATCTTGTTGGGGACGTAACCAAGTGTGCGTGCCGCGGCGAGCACCTTTTCGCGCGTGGCGGGCGATACATCGTCGCGGTTGCGCAGGACCCGGCTGACGGTCATCTCGCTGACCCCGCAAGCCTCGGAGACATCGCGCAGGGTCAACGGGCGGCGCGCGGGTTCGTGTCGGTGTTGCGTCATGGCGGGCGGATCGCTTCCTTGGAATTCGGACGGTCGCCCGGCCTGGCGATGCAGCGGGCACCGGGCGGAAGGCGGTGCAAGGCGGCAATGTCCGGCGAGGCGGGTGCATCTTTGTATCGCCATTCCGCGCGGTGTCAAAGTCCGACTGCGGTCGCCGCGGGCAAACGCCTTTTCGCGCAAAATGTGTTCGTCGTCTTGCCATGGGCAGGGATTGCGGCCAATAACGGGGCGCATGGCCCCGTGGCTCAACTGGATAGAGCAGCCCCCTCCTAAGGGGCAGGTTGCAGGTTCGAATCCTGCCGGGGTCACCAATGTTGCCACCCGTGCGCATGTATGGCCGGGTTGAATGGCGGCGGCGGCATATTACCTCAGGGCCAATGCAGACGCTGAGAGGCGTGGAGGATTTTGCCATGCTTGATCCAGACCGGAACGAACGGGTTGATGGTGCCAGGATGCGCGCCATTCTGACTGTGACGGCGGCCATGGCGTTTATCGCGCTTTCCTATGCCGCGCCTGATTTCCAGGGATACCGCCTTGATCAGATGCCCCAGGCGATCGCGGATCCGCCGGTGCAGCCGGTGGGTTTTGCCTTTTCGATCTGGGGCGTGATCTATCTGTGGCTTCTGATCAGCGCGGGTTACGGTCTCTTGCGCCGGGCCGAGAGCGCGGATTGGGACCGGATGCGCTGGCCGCTGGCCGGGTCCATGGTGCTGGGGGGCGCGTGGCTCTGGATTGCCGGTCCAAGCCCGGTGCTGGCGGCGGTCTGGATCTTTGTGATGCTGGCCCTGGCGCTTCTGGCGCTCGATCGCGCACCAGATCGTGAATTCTGGCTCGCCCGTGCCCCGGTCGGGCTATTCGCGGGCTGGCTCACTGCGGCGAGTTTCGTGTCGCTGGGTGTGGTCCTGGGCGGTTTCGGGATTATCGAATCGCCGCGCATTGCGGCATGGGCGATGATCGTTCTGGCCGCGATCGTCGCCGCGGCGGTCACGGGTGTGATGCGCCCCGGTGGTGCCTATCCGCTTGCGATGGGATGGGCGCTGGCAGGGATCGCCCTGGCCAATTTCGGGCGGCATGTTGACGTGGCCTTGCTGGCGCTGGTCGCGGCGGTGGGGCTTGGCGTACTGTGGTGGCTGACGCCTCGCCGGGCCTGAGCGATGCCGAGCCTGCGGCCTCGGGCCAAGCGTCTGCGAGCAACCGCAACCGCTCGTGTCTGCCGCCCGGCAGGCCCTGCCACAGGCGAACCCTTGTCAGTGCACCGCGTCATGCTAGCATTCCGAAAACTGGAATGAGGGGAGTTATCCGATGACCAGAACCGCCACGCGCAAGATCGGCTCGGCCGAAGTGACAATCCTGACCGACGGGGCCATCGCCTTTCCGCCAGACTATTTTCCGGGAACCGAGGGCGATCGGATCGATGCATTGCTAGAGCAAGCCGGAACCGACCGGATCGATACGAATTTCAACGCGGTTCTGATTCGCAACGGGGGCAAGGTGATCCTTGCCGATGCCGGCCCGCGCGAGCTGTTCGGGCCAGACGCCGGTGGTCTGCCCGAGGCCCTGAACGAAGCCGGCACACGCCCCGAGGACATTGAGATCCTGTTTGCCACGCATCTGCATCCTGACCACATCGCCGGCATGATCACACCCGACGGTGCCGCGGTGTTCCCGAATGCGGAACTTTTCGTCACCAAAGGCGAGTATGATTTCTGGAGCAACGAATCGACCACCCAGGGTGCGGGCGAGCCCGTATCCGAATGGGGTCAGCTTGCCCGCGCGGTGCTTGCCGCCTATGCTGACCGGCTGCGGATCATCCCCGATGGAGGCGAGATCGCGCCCGGCATGACGGCTTTGGCCCTGCCCGGACACACGCCCGGTCATAGCGGCTGGCGGCTGGACTCCGACGGCGCCCAGTTGCTGCATGTGGGCGACATCGTCCATGCACCGGCCCTGCAGGTGCCCGACCCCGAGATCGCCATTGTCTTCGACATCGACCCCGACACCGCGCGTAGAACCCGAAAGCGGCTGCTGGATGAGTTGGCGAGCGATGGCGCCCTGTTTACGGGCGGCCATTTCCTGCGCCCGGCGTTTCATGCGATCGAACGGGCCGGAAACGGGTATCGGTTGCTTCGGCCGTAACCCGGCTTTGGCGGCCGGTATCAGCCGGGATCGGCGGATGGCAGCGGCAACAGATAGCTGACCATGACCCGCTCGGCGCCTGATGGCACCGGCGCCCCCCAAGCGGGCAGCACCTGCTCGGCGATATCGGGATGGGCATGCGCGCGCAGGATGCCCCCCAGCGCGTCAGCCGCAACCTCAATCTCGGCCTGGCCTTCGGCCAACGAAACGTTGACCTGCCAGCGGCCGTCGCGTTCCCTGCGGGCGTCAAAGCGGCCATCGCCCAGGTTGCTGTCTGTCAGGGTCACGTCTCGCGCGATGCCCTCTGCCTGTAGATTCGACAGCACACCCGTCACGAGATCAAGGCGCGCTTGCGCGCGTTCAATGCCGAGAACGCCGGAAAAGGCCGGTGGTTCGGTCCAGATTTCCAACTCTCTTGGGGTCAGATCACCTTGCAGGGACTCGATCCGCAGTACCCGGTCGTTTCCAGCGCGCATTTCGCCGGTCAGCCGCAGGCCCGGCGCCGAAAGCGTCAGACGCCACACCGGGCCACTGCCATCGACCCCCGCCAGACGCCATTGCGCGGTCAAGTGCGGGGCCCTAGGCAGCGGAACGGCGGTTGCCGTCAACAACGACGCGTTTTGCGGGATGATCTGCGTCCAGCCCGGCAGACGATCCCCGGCCAAGGCGCGCAGATGGGCCATGCTGAACTGGCTTGCGACGGCAACGGCGATACCGGCGGTCAGACCCAACACAAGGAAGACTGCGCGGATCATGGCGCGGGCTCCAGCGTGATTTCGGCCGTGACCGTGCCGGGCGCGTCGGCCCCCGTGATGCGCAGCAGGGCCACGTGGTAGCCCATCCGCGCCTCGACCCGGTCCAGCCAGGGCATCAGGGCCACAAAGTCGGCCGCGTCGAACTGCATGGAAACCTGTGCGCCGCGCGGGTTGGTCATGCTGACCATGGTGTCGCGCAGATCGGCCTCGGCCAGACTGTCTTCCAGCGCGCTCAATCCGGCGGGGTCTCGCGCATCCGTCGATTGGGCCGCGCCGGGATCGGGCGGAAGGGTCGCCAACTCTCGCTGACGTTCTTGCAGCCAGGCGCGCAACGCCTCGGCCTCGGCGACGGCGGTGTCGGCGGCGTGGTTGCGCGCCAGAAGCGGCAGCGCGATGCCTTGCACCAGCCCGGCGGGCACCGCGCCCAGGACCAGCAACGCCAGCAGGATCCGTTCGCGCCGGGTCAGATTCGCGACGAAGCGGGTCAGGCGCGCGATCATTGCCCCACCTCGTCAGAAATGCGGATCGTCGCGCTGACCTGTCCGTCGTCCCCCGTGCCCGAGCGCAGCGCCTCGGCCGGCAGGCCATCATTGCGCAAACCCTCCAGCAGGGCCTCCAGCGTGCCGAAATCCTCAAGTTCTAGGTCAAGCGTGATACCGCTCTGCCGGTCCAGCGTTGCCGACAAAAGCGTCGCCGAGCCATCGACAATGCGGGCGGCGCCGATGCGCAAACGATCCAGCGGTCGGCTGGATTCGCTGTCCGGATCAACCGGCGCGCGGCGGCGTTCCAGCGCGCGTTCGACCTGCGCCGGGATATCCAGCAATGGACCATCGGGCACGAAATCCCTGCGCACGGCGTCGATCGTCGCCTCGTTCAGCGCGGCCGCGCGTGCAAGCTGGTGGCGTGTGTCGACCTCGATTGCGGCGAACCAGCCCGCCACACCCAGCGCCGCCAGCGCCAGCGGCCAGCGCAGCGCCGTGATCCTTGCCCGTGTCCGGTCGGCGGCAGCGACCGGGTCGTGACCGAGGTCGAGCGCAAGCTCGCCATGTCCCAGAACCAGCGGTCGGGGCAGCCCCGAGGGCAGGGCATCGGGCGTCGTGCGCACCGTCAGCCCGTCCAGCGCGGCATCGACTGCCGGGTTTTCGGGACCAAGGCGCAGCACCGCGACAGGCGTCGCGCCTTGCGCCGTCGCGCGTTCGCGCGCCTGTTGCAGCAACAGGATCGCCAGTTCGGGCTCGGCGCTGAAGCCGTCATGCAGGCCCAGACGCACCTGCACCCTGTCTTCGCCTGCGCTGGTCTGAACGGTCCAGAGGCCGTTGGCAGCCGGAAGCGCCAGATAGTCGGGCAGGATCGCCCGGCAGTGTCCGCGTCCGGCGCGAGCCCGTTTGCGCCACGCGTCAACGACTGTGCGCCGTGCGCACAGCACATGGCCCCAGGCGTCGTTGCGGCCAAGGCGGGCCGGGCGCAGGATCATGCCCTCGGCTTCGGGCCCGATCCGGTCGCGCACCTGGCGCAGCGCCACCCCCTCGCGGGCGGCGCCTGTCAGCGTTGCAGGAAGCGCGACGCCCAGCAAAGGTGCTTCGGTGCCAGGAACCAGCGCGACCCAATTGCCCGATTGCGGGGCCTCGCCCTGGCCGATCCGCCAAAGCCGTGGCGCGGCTCGCGGGCGCGCAAGGCCGGGAAGGCGTGGCGCCCTTTGGGGCCGGGTTGCGGGCATCAATCGACCTCGGGCATGGACATGACGACGGTGCTGCGCCGGCTATCCGCGCGGCGTTGCAGCACAGCAGAGCGTTGCAGAACCACGCTGTCAAGCCGCGCCGAAAGCCGCGCCTCGAACCATTGCGAGCCGACATCCAGATGCAATGCCTCCAGGGCGAGGGCCGCGTCCTCACCCATGACCTGTTCCACCCATTCCAGAAACTCCGAAACATGCCGAAACGGTTGCTGACGGCGGGTTTCGTCAAGCTCGGCCAGGTCGGGGGGCGAAAGCGCCGGGATCAAGGCGGCCAGAACCGGCAGGCTGGCGGTGTTGACGTTCAATCCAAGCTCCGGCGGCAGCGCCGCCAGATGCGGCATCAACCGATCCAGCCGGTCCCCGTCCCCCCCCGACACCAGGCGCAGAACGGCAGGCGACGCCAGCGGCAGTGGCGGTGGTGCGCTGATGGCACCGCCGCCGCCAAACGCGCTATCGCGGTACTGGTTCGCGGGGTCCAGCGCGACCTGTATCCGGCCGGCAACCGCGCCGGGCACGCCCTGCGACCGGGCCAGCGCGGTCAGGGCGATGCGCGCGGCCTCGCCCATGGCATCGTCGCGCGTCATCCAGTTGACGTTGAAACGCCCTTGCAGGTCAGCGATCCGAAAGCCGAAGGTGCCCCGGTCGATCTGGACCTCGGACCGAGGCGCCGCCCAGGGCTGGCCCAGGTGAACCGCGTCTGCGGATGTGTCCTCGATCAGGCGAGCCACCAGCATGGTTGCGTCATCGAGATAGAGCGCGGCCTGATCGGCATCCAAATGCAGCGCCATGCGTTGGCGCGCCGCGTCGCTGCGCGCCAGCAGCGCGACCGACACCGCCGCCAGTGCCGCGACGACGATCAGGGCGTTGATCAGGGCGACACCCCGGTTCATCGGCCGAAACCGTCTCATCGCGCCACCACGAGGTCAAGCGTGCCATACCGATCCGTGGCGATGGATACTTCGAACCCCTCGGGCAGGCTTGACAGGTTCTGTTCGCGCTCGGGCCATTCCCCGCGCGGTTCGAACTCAAGCCCCGCGATGCCGTCGAGGATCACGCGTTCGGGCCCGATCAGATCGCCGCGCGCCGGGTTCAGCACCGGCCAGACCTGCCGCGTCAGGGTCCGCTCCACCGGGTCGTGGCGCCAGATCACCCGCGCCAGCCCGGCACCCGGCTCGCCGGGCAGTTGCGGATGGCCGCCGATGCTGAGGGCGACGCGCCCGGCCTCGGGCTGTGGCGCCAGCGCGGGTTCGGGGTCGGATTGCGGCGGATGAAAGGCGATAGGGACCGCCGCGTCAAAATCGCGGCGCAGCATCACAAGGGCCCGTGCCAGGGTTGCGGCCTCGTCGTCGATGCGGGTCATGGCGCTGCGCTGCCGGATCGCGCCTGTCAACGCCTGCAACGCCATCACCGATACCAGCGCGAAGATCGCCAGAACCGCGATCAGCTCGATCAATGTAAAGCCGAAGGCAACGCGTCGGGTCATGGCCCGTCCCTTCCCGGAACATGGGTCACGACATGTGCCCCGGCCACGCCATCGGCGGCCACACCGATCGAGATCCGGATCAGCCCGGCGCGCGTTTGCGCCTCGTCCATGGTTATCTGCCAGCGATGCGGTCCCAGCCGCAGATCGGACGGCAGGGCACGTGCGCCGTCCCGGCCCAGCAGGCGCAGTTCGGCCGCGCGGTTGAGTGCAACCTGCCGTGCAAGAACACGGTCGATCTGGCCGCCGATGCTGCGATGGGCCTGATCATAGCTGCGCAAAGCGGCGATCAAACCGATCGACAGGATCGCGATGGCAATAACGATCTCGATCAGCGTCATGCCACGGTCAGGGCGGTCGCTGGGCGTCACGGGGCGGCGCATTGAACGGCCTCCCATCCGTCGGACTGGCAACGGACCCGGTGTTGCCCGGCGTGAAAATCAGCCGAGAACGGGGTGATCCGGCCATCCGCGGCCAGCACCACGCGGGGTTCGGGTGCCGCATCGGTTGAAAGCGGTGCGGGGAAATGCGCCCTGTTGTCGATTGTCCACCCGGTCGCGGTGGTCTCGGCGCGTTCGGCAATGCGCCAGCCATCCGCTTCGCGGTCGCGTTCCAGCAGCAACCAGCCCTCGGGCAGCGGCAGAATGCCATGCGGCAGCTGCGTCAGGAAAGCACGCTCGCGCGCGGTTTCGACGGCCTGTTCGAAACCGCGTGCGGCGCGGTCGGCGGCGGTGCCCCCGCCACGCCCGAACAGCGTATCGGCGCCGCTGCCCACGATCAGGGTCAGCGCCAGGACCGAGATGATGGTCGTCACCACCACGAGTTCGATCAAGGTGAACCCTCGTGGCCGCCGCCGCGGCCGGGCGCGGTCATTCAAGCTGCCAGTTTCCGATATCGGCATCCACACCGGTGCCGCCGGGGCGTCCGTCCGCGCCGAGGCTGAACACGTCGAACGGGCCATGCACACCGGGTTCGAGATATTCATAGGGGCGCCCCCAGGGATCGTCGGGAATGCGGTCGATATAACCATTTTCGGCCCAGTTGTCGGGCACGGGCTGCGAGGTCGGGCGTGATGCCAGCGCCGCCAGCCCCTGTTCGGTGGTGGGGTAGGTGGCGTTGTCCAGCCGATAGAGGTTGAGCGCGCCGGTCAACGCCGCGATGTCGGCGCGCGCCCTTGCGACACGCGCCTGGTCGGGTCGGTCGATCACTCTTGGCACGATCACAACGGCCAGAATCGACAGGATGACCACGACAACCATCAGCTCGATCAGGGTCAACCCCCGGTCCGTTCGTCCGGCTTTCGCGGCCCGCCGCGTTTTGCTAGCAGTATTCGTCATGGTCGAGCCGCACCCATCCCCGATGTCTTCAGCCGGAAAGATTAGCCAATCGCCTGACGGCGCACAACCGCCACAACCGGTCGGCGAGGGTTTGTGGCGCATCCTCGGACCCTTGTTTCGCGTTTGGCGGGGCAGGGGCATTCGCGAACCGGGGGCAATGGCATGATCGCCCCGTGGGACGAGGGCGTGCGGCTGCTGGTCGTTCTGGTCGGGCCGGCGGCCGGATCTTTCGCCGCGCTTCTGGCCGATCGCCTGCCGCGGGGTGAGCCGGTGGTAATGGCGCGGTCGCGTTGCCGTGGCTGCGGCGCGCGGCTGCAGTGGCAGGAATTGCTGCCGATCTGGTCGTGGCTGGTTCAGCGCGGGCGCTGCCGCCACTGCGGCGCGCCGATCCCTGCGCGCCTGCTGCATGCCGAGGTGATCGGGCTGCTCTTTGGCCTGGGGGCTGCGCTGGTGGGGCCGACATCTGCGGTTGCGGTGCTGGGGGCGATGTTTCTGTGGTGTCTGTTGGCGCTGGCGCTGGCTGATCTGCGGTTCTTTCGCCTGCCCGATCCGCTGACGGGTGTGCTGGCGGGGCTGGGTCTGGCACTGGCGCTGGCGGGCGACGGCAGCGGGTGGCCCGACTGGCCGCAGCGGCTGGCGGCTGGCATGACCGGGGCCGCGCTGGGCGGTGGCAGTTTCTGGATCTTGCGTACCGCCTATCGCCGGCTCACCGGCCGCGAGGGGATGGGGCTGGGCGATGTCAAGCTGATGGCCGGAATCGGCGCCGGGCTGGGCGCGCAGGCGTTGCCCATGACCGTCCTTCTGGCCGGCCTTTCGGCGCTGGTACTGGCCGTGCTGCGCGCCTTGCGACGCGGCCGCGCCCTGCGGCGCGCGGGCCGTGTGCCGTTCGGCGCGTTCCTGGCGATTGCCGCCGCGGCGGTCTGGCTGCTGCCGCTGGCGCGGTAAGCGGCGTCAGCGCGGTTCGGCAAGGCGGCTTTTGAGCATCATGCCGCGCTCTTCCAGGATCGGCACCGCCACCGTGACCAGAAGCGAGTTGATCTCCTTGAGGGCGCGCACGACCTCAAGGTGCCAGTTGCTGGTTGCCAGGCTGTCGGCGTTTCCGCGTTGCAGCCGTTCGAGGTGGCGTTCATGGCTTTCGCGTTCCAGCCGCCGCATGGCCTCTTTTTCGAGCATGAGCTGACGCGCCGACGCGGTATCGCCCGAGATCAGCACGTTCATTGCCAGTTGTGTATTGGCCAGCACGCGCGCATGCAGATCGCGGATTTCGCGCCAGCCCTCGGCCGAGAATCGGCGGTTTTCGGCGGCCTTCTTTTGGGCCAGGGGCAGCAGGGTCTTGGCAATGATGTCGCCCATATGTTCCAGATTGATGGCGAAATCGGTCAGCTCGATACTGTGGCGCGCGTCCTCGTCGCTCAGGTCGCCGCGGTTCAGTTCGGCGATGAACAGCTTGACCTCGGAATGGCGGCGATCGACCTCGTCGTCGAGGGCGCGCAGCGCGGCGATCCGGTCGGCAGAGCCGTCGTCCAGCACCTCGATCAGCGGGCGCAGCATATCCTCGACGGTTTCCCCCATCAGCAGCAACTCGCGCTTGGCCGAGGCCAGCGCAAGCGTCGGCGTCGACAGGGTGGTGCGATCGAGCGCCGAGCGCGGCCTGCGCTCGGGCTCGGTCGTGGCGGGCGCATCGGGCAGCAGTGCCCGCGACAGCCGATGCACTGCGCCGACCGCCGGCAGACCCAGCACCACGACCGCAAGGTTGAACAGCACATGGGCATTGACGATCTGGACATCGGCGCGGCTGCCCAGCCACGTGGGCATCTGTGGCGCGCCCTGCCAGAAGACGAAAAGGGCCAGCGCGGCAATCGTCCCGCGCAGAATCAGGTTGCCCAGCGGGATACGTCGCGCGGCCGGGGCCATCCCGCGGGTCAGCCAGACCGCGATCAGCCCGGCGCCGAAATTGGCGCCCAGCAACATCGGAATCGCGGCCGAAAGTGGCAGAACCCCGCCCTGCGACAGCGCCGCCAGCAACAGCACCATCGCCACCGAGGAATGCATTCCCCAGGTCAGCAGCGCGACCACGGCAAAGCCGGTCAGGGGATCGCCCTCAAGATAGCGGATCACGGCAGGGAGCACCGCGCTTTCGCGCATCGGCTCGGTCGCCGTGCCGATCATGGTCAGCGACAGAAGGATGAAGCCGATCCCCAGGAGAATGCGCCCGATCTGCCGAACCCGCCGCGCCTCGAATTTCAGAAACAGCGTGGCGCCGATCAGCAGCAGGGCTGGAATCAGGGCCGAAAGATCGAACGCCAGGATGCGCACGACCAACGCCGAACCCAGGTCCGCACCCAGCAGCGCCGCCAGGCCCATCGTGCCGCCCAGCAAGCCACTGGCGGCGAAACCGGCCGCCAGGACCCCGACGGCGGTCGCGCTTTGCAGAAGGATCGCGAGCATTGCGCCGGCCCCGGCGGCCCCCGCCGCGCCGCCGCGGGCATGGCGCAGCCCGTCGCGCAAGGCGCTGCCATAGGCGCGCTCCATCCCGGTGCGCACCATCCGCACCGCCCACAAGAGCAGCATGACGGCGGCGGCAAGATTGAGCAACACGATGAGCGGATGCATGGGGCTTCCCTGAAAAGGCCGACTTGTTAGGCGTCCGCGGACGGGCGGTCAAGCCGCGATGTTAGCGCACACGTTCAGCGGACACGGCGGAAAAGGTTGGTGCGCGCATAAAGCGCCTCCATCCTGGTCAGACGATCCGAGGTCTCGTCCCAGTTGCGCTGTTGCACCCCGGCCAGCAATGCCTCGACCAGGACCATCAGCGATGCCAGCGAGTCCCAGGCCGAGGGCACTTCGATATGGCAGGGCAACAGGTGTTGCGCAAAGCCGGCCGCCGGCGAGACCCAGCGGTCGGTGATCAGAACCACCTCGGCGCCGCGTTCGCGCGCCAGTTCGACGACCTGAAGAACCGTCTGCTCATAGCGGCGGATGTCGAAGACGATCAGCACGTCGCCCGCGCCCATGTCCAGCAAGACCGGCGGCCAGCTGTTGAGCATGGCCGACAACAGCGTGACATCACCGCGCATCACCTTCAGCGCGGTGGCGAAGTAATCGGCGATGGCATGGGTCAACCGCCCGCCCATCATGTAGACCCGGCGGTTCGGATCAGCGAGAAGGTCGGCCACGCGGTCAAAGCCGTCGCGGTCGATCTGGCCAAGGGTGGCGGTCAGGTTCTCGATCACCTGGGCGGTGAAACTGCTGAGAACATGGTCATTGTCGGCAGAATCCGCCCATTTCGCACGCTTTGCGATGGGCGAGGCAAGTTTTTCGCCCACCTCTTCGCGCAGCTGGGCCTGGAATTCGGGGTAGCCGGAATAGCCCAGTTTCTGTACCAGCCGCACCACGGTCGGGCCGGATACGCCGGCGCCACGCGCCACCGACGCGACCGAACCCAGCACGGCGACCGGGTAGTTGTTGAGCATATGTGCGGCGAGCTGGCGTTCGGCGCGGGTCAGGCCGGGCAGGGCCGCACGCAGGCGCGTCTCGGCGGTATCCTTTTGTGGCATGAACCTCCTGTGGGCGGCGGGGTTTGTCGCAGGATACACGGCTTTGTGGATTTTGTAACAAAAATGACCGCATAGAAAAATTCTTGACAGGATGCTGGGGGATGCAACAGGCTGAAGGGCGTTACCCGACACCGTTGAACTGGCCGCTGCATGAACCAGACCGCCTTTGCCCTACCCGATGCCGCCGAAGCATCGATGCCGGTCTTTCCCGGTATCGTCGAAACCTTTGGCGATGACGCGGGCGGCGGGCCCGCGGGGCTGGTTCTGATCTGCGAACATGCGTCCAATACCCTGCCCGATGATCGGCCTGATCTGGGGGGCGATCTGGGGCTGGACGTGGCGGCCCGTCAGGCGCATGTGGCCTGGGACATCGGGGCACTGGGGCTGTCGCGCGCGTTAGCCCGGCGCCTGGCGGGGGCCTGCGGCGGCGTGGTGCTGGTGCACGCGCCGTTGTCGCGGCTGGTGTTCGACCTCAATCGCGCGCCCGATCACCCCGGCGCCATGTCCGAACGGTCCGAGGCGTTCGACATCCCCGGCAATCGTGGCCTGAACGCGGCGCAACGTCTGGCGCGGACGCGGGCGCTGTACCTGCCGTTTCATGAAACCCTGCGCGCCGAGATCGCGGCGCTGGTCGCGCGCGGGCGGCGACCGGCGCTGATCGCGGTGCATTCGTTCACCCCGGTCTTTCACGGCGCGCCGCGGGCGGTCGAATTCGGGGTGATTCATGACGATGACACCACCCTGACCGATGCGGTGATGGATGCCGCACCGGGCTGCGGCCTGGCCACACGCCTGAACGAGCCCTATTCGGCCGAGGGCGAAGTGACCCATACCATTCGGCTCCATGCCACGCCCCTGCGCCTGCAAAACACGATGCTGGAAATTCGCAACGACCTGATCGCGACCCCGTCGGGACAGGACGCCGTGGCGGATCGGATCGCGCCGGTTTTGCAACAGGCGTTGCATACTGTCGGGGCGATATGATGCCGCGGTTCCTGGTCGCATATGTCCGCCTGGTCGAGCGCCTGAATTACGGTGTCGGCCGACTGGCGATGTATTCGCTGTTCGCGCTCATGGGCGTCCTGATGGTTGGAGCGGTCGCGCGGTTCGGCTTTCAACCGCAGATCTGGACCGACGAAATGGCCCAGTTCATCCTGATGGGCTATTTCATGCTTGGTGGTGCTTATGCGCTGCAACTGGGATCGGCGGTGCGCATGGACCTGCTTTATGAACGCTGGTCCGACCGGACCCGCGCCGCGGTGGATGCGGTCACGATCTTTGCGCTGCTGTTCTACCTGGTTGTCCTGCTGTGGGGCGGGATCGAAAGCACGCAATACGCGCTGGAATACGGCGAGCGACGCCGGGGCCTGTGGCGACCCTACATGGCGCCGATCAAGATCGCGATGGTGGTCGGGATTGTGCTGATGATCCTGCAATGCACGGCCTTCCTGATCCGTGATATCGCCCGGCTGCGCGGAAAGGACATCTGATGGCCACCGAGATGATCGCCATGCTGATGTTCGGCTCGATGCTGGTCATGATGCTGACGGGTCAGCGCATGTTCGGCGTGATCGGCTTTGTCGCCGTGGTCGCGGCGATCTTGCTGTGGGGCGATCGCGGCGGCTATGATCTGGCGTTCTCGCAGACCTTCAAGGTGATGAACTGGTTTCCGCTGATCACGCTGCCGATGTTCATCTTCATGGGCTACGTGCTGTCGGAAAGCCGGCTGGCCGATGATCTGTATCGCATGTTCCATGTCTGGTTCGGCCCGGTGCCGGGCGGGCTGGCGATCGGAACCATCGTGCTGATGGTTCTGATCTCGGCCATGAACGGGCTTTCCGTCGCTGGCATGGCGATCGGCGCCACGATTGCGTTGCCCGAACTGCTCAAGCGCGGCTATGACAAGCGAATGGTGACCGGCGTGATCCAGGCGGGGTCCAGCCTTGGGATCCTGATCCCGCCCTCGGTGGTGATGGTGCTGTATGCGATGATCGCGCGTCAGCCAGTGGGACAGTTGTGGCTGGCCGGCGTTCTGCCGGGGTTGATGATGGCGGGTTTGTTCGTGGCCTATATCTGGCTGCGCTGCCGGATCAACCCGGCGCTGGGCCCGACCATCGGGCAGGCGGAACTGGCCAGTGTCAGCAGGGCCGAGAAACGCCGGCTCTTGATGGCGGGCGCGCTGCCGCTCATGATCTTTGTCGTGATGATGGTGCCGTTCGTGCTGGGCTACACGCGGCTGGTGGAAAGCTCGGTCATGGGGGCGCTGGCGGCGGTTGCGGCATCGGTCGTGAAGGGGCGGATGAACTGGGCCGTCTTCGAGGAATGCAGCCGTCGCACCTTGGCCGTCAGCTGCATGTTCCTGTGGATCATCCTGGCGGCGCTGGCGTTCGGGGCGGTGTTCGACGGGTTGCGCGCGGTCGATTTCGTGCGCGCGCTGTTCGTCGAGGATCTGGGCCTGAACCGCTGGCAGATCCTGATCCTGATGCAATTGTCGTTCATCATCATGGGCACGTTCCTGGACGACACCGCCATGCTGGTGATCGTGGCGCCGCTTTATGTGCCCATCGTGCGAATGCTGGAATTCGATCTGATCTGGTATGGTGTGCTTTATACCATCACATGCCAGATCGCCTACATGACGCCGCCGTTCGGATACAACCTGTTCCTGATGCGCGCCATGGCCCCGTCCGAGGTGACATTGCGCGACATCTACCGCTCGATCGTGCCCTTCGTGGGGGTGATGATCCTTGGGCTGGCGCTGATCATGCTGTTTCCCCAGATCGCGCTCTGGCTGCCGCAGACGCTCTATAATCCGTGACGACCCATAACGAAGAGCCGCAACCAACGGAGGTAAGACCATGACGACCACAAGACGCACGTTTCTGACCACCGGCGCGCTGGCCGGTGCCGCCACCCTGGCGGCGCCCGCAGTCAAGGCGCAATCGACGATCCGCTGGCGTCTGCAGACCTATGCCGGCACCAGCCTGGGCGAACAGGTGGCCAAGCCCGCGATCGACATGTTCAACGCCATTGCCGGCGACGAGATGCAGATCGACCTTTTCTATGCCGATCAGCTGGTGCCGACGCAGGAGCTGTTCCAGGCCATGCAGCGCGGCACGATCGACGCGGTGCAGTCGGACGACGATTCGATGGCCGGGCCGACCGAGGTGACGGTCTTCGGCGGCTATTTTCCCTTTGCTAGCCGCTACAGCCTGGACGTCCCGGCGCTGTTCAACGACTGGGGCCTGAACGAGATCTGGGCCGAAGAATATGAAAGCGTCGGCATCAAGCATATCTCGGCCGGAGCCTGGGATCCGTGCCATTTCATCACTTCGTCGGCGATCACCTCGCTGGCCGATCTCGAGGGCAAGCGGGTGTTCACCTTCCCCACGGCGGGGCGGTTCCTGTCGCAGTTCGGCGTCGTGCCCGTCACCGTGCCCTGGGAAGATGTCGAGATCTCGCTTCAGACCGGCGAGATCGACGGCGTGGCGTGGTGCGGCATCACCGAAGCCTATGAAGTGGGCTGGGCTGATGTGACCTCGCATTTCCTGACCAACAACATCTCGGGCGCCTGGATCGGGCATTTCTTTGCCAACATGGATCGCTGGAACGAACTGCCCGAGCATTTGCAGAACCTGATGGCGACCTGTTTCGAACAGTCGCATTATTACCGGCAGCACTGGTACTGGGCCGGCGAGGCGCGGTTGCGCACCGAGGGCGAGAAGCTGGAGCTGACCTCGATCCCGGATGATGAATGGGCCACGGTCGAACAGGCCGCGCGCGAGTTCTGGGAGGAGATCGCCTCGGAAAGCGAAACCAAGGCGCGGGTCGTCCAGATCTTTCGGGATTACAACGCCGCCATGGACCGGGCCGGGCGCCCGTATCGTTACGGCTGATCCGTCGGCCGGGGGTGCGGGGGCTGCCGCCCCCGCACCCCCGCCTCAGGGGGGCGCACGCGCCCCCCCTGAGAACCCCCTGTGCGTATTTTTAGCAAAATGAAAGGCGGCCTTGGGCCGAGGGAGACGGAATGCAGGGCATGTTGACGCTGGAGACATTGCAGGCGGCCTTCGATGCGGGCGAGATCGATACGGTGGTCGTTGCCGCGATCGACATGCAGGGCCGGCTGATGGGGAAGCGGTTTCATGCCGCGCATTTCCTGAACGGCGGCCATGCCGAGACCCATTGTTGCAATTACCTGCTGACGGTGGACATGGAGATGAATACCGTTCCCGGCTATGACACCGCGAGCTGGGAGCAGGGATACGGCGACTATGTCATGAAACCCGACCTGAACACGCTGCGGCGCGTGCCCTGGCTGGACGGCACGGCGCTGGTTCTGTGTGATCTTCTGGATCATCATACGCACGCGGAGATCGCGCAATCGCCGCGCGCCGTTCTGAAACGGCAGGTGGCGCGCGCCCGCGCGCTGGGCTTCGATGCCATGATGGCGACCGAGCTGGAATTCTATGTCTTCGACAACAGCTACGAGTCGTTGCGCGATCTTGGCACCGGCGATCTGGTGCCGATCTCGGGCTACAACGAGGATTACCACGTCTTCCAGACCACCAAGGAAGAGCCCTTGATGCGAGCCCTGCGCAATGGCCTTTACGGGGCCGGTATCGCGGTCGAGAACACCAAAGGCGAGGCCGATGCGGGTCAGGCTGAGGTCAACGTGCGCTACGCCGATGCGCTGACCACCTGCGACAACCACGTGATCATCAAGACCGCGACCAAGGAGATCGCGCATGCCCAGGGCCGCGCCGTCACCTTCATGGCGAAATACGACACCGCCAAGGCCGGTTCGTCCAGCCACGTGCACCAGTCGCTGTGGACCCTTGACGGATCACCCGCGTTTCACGACGCCGACGAGGCGCACGGCATGTCGGCGCTGATGAAGCATTTCCTGGCCGGACAGCTGGCGCATGCCCGCGAGATCACGCTGTTCCTGGCCCCCTATGTCAACAGCTACAAGCGGTTCTGCGTGGGTCTGTTCGCCCCGACCAAGGCCGTGTGGTCATGCGATAACCGGACCGCTGGTTTTCGCATCTGCGGCGAGAATTCCAAGGCCGTGCGCGTCGAATGCCGGATCGGCGGGTCGGACCTGAACCCCTATATGGCCTGCGCCGCGCTGCTGGCGGCCGGGCTGGACGGGATCGAGCGGAACCTGGAGCTGGAGCCTGAGTTGAGGGGTGACATGTACCATGCCGAAGGGGTGCGCGAGATTCCAAAGACCCTGCGCGAGGCTGCCGATCTGGCCGAAAGTTCCGAGTGGTTGCGCGCGGCCCTGGGCGATGCGGTGGTGGCACATTATGTCCACGCCGCGCGCTGGGAGGTGGCCGAGGCCGATCGCGTCGTGACCGATTTCGAGCGCCAGCGCGGCTTGGAGCGGGCCTGACCCGGCAACAGGGGCAAGCGGGGGGCAAGCCCGTCCCCGCTGCCAGGTGCGAAAGGTGAGTTCATGACCAGAACGATTCAATGCGTGTCACCCGTTGACGGACGGATCTATGCCGAGCGCACTGCGCTGTCGCTTGAGGATGCCCAAGCGGCCGCCGCGCGGGCCAGGGAGGCACAGTCAGGCTGGGCCGCGCTGCCGCTGGAAGAGCGTATCGCGCGGGTGAAGGCCGGGGTGGCCGCGCTGGAGGGAATGACCGCGCGCATCGTCGAGGAACTGGCCTGGCAGATGGGCCGCCCGGTGCGCTATGGCGGCGAATTCGGCGGGGTGAAGGAACGGGCCGATTACATGGCCGCGATCGCAGGCGATGCGCTGGCGCCTGATGTGGTGGAAGACAGCGACGGGTTTCACCGTTTCCTGGCGCGCGAACCCGTGGGCGTGGTCTTCATCATCGCGCCGTGGAACTACCCCTATCTGACCGCCATCAACACCATCGCCCCGGCCCTGATCGCGGGCAACAGTGTCATGCTCAAGCACGCCACGCAGACCCTGCTGGTCGGCGAGCGGCTGGCCGAGGCGTTTCATGCCGGGGGCGTACCGGCCGAGGTGTTCCAGAACGTGGTGCTGGATCATGACACCACCGAGGCCTTGATCGCCGGGCGCAATTTCGGCTTCGTGAACTTCACCGGTTCGGTGGCCGGGGGCGCGGCGATCGAGCGGGCCGCGGCGGGGACGTTCACGGCCACGGGGCTGGAACTGGGCGGCAAGGATCCGGGCTACGTCCGCGCCGATGCGGACCTCGACGCCGCGGTCGAGGGGTTGATGGACGGCGCAATGTTCAATGCGGGGCAGTGCTGCTGCGGGATCGAACGGATCTATGTGCATGAAAGCCTTTTTGACGCCTTCGTCGAAAAGGCCGTGGCCTGGACCAATCGCCTGAAGCTGGGCAACCCGTTCGAGGCCGAAACAACGCTGGGGCCAATGGCCCATGCACGTTTCGCGGCCGTGGTGCGGGCGCAGATTGCCGAGGCGGTGGCGGCGGGGGCGAAACCGCTGATCGACCCGGCGCGGTTTCCGGCCGATGATGGCGGTGCGTACCTGGCCCCGCAGATCCTGGTTGGGGTAGATCACTCGATGCGCGTGATGCGCGAGGAAAGCTTTGGCCCGGTCGTCGGGATCATGCCGGTCAGGGACGACGACGCGGCAATTGCGCTGATGAACGACTCGCCTTTCGGGCTGACGGCCTCGATCTGGACGCGCGATGCCGACAAGGCCGCTGAAATCGGTGCCAGGATCGATACCGGCACGATCTACATGAATCGCTGCGACTATCTTGACCCGGCGCTGTGCTGGACGGGGTGCAAGGATACCGGGCGCGGCGCGGCGTTGTCGCCGCTGGGGTTTCATGCGGTCACGCGGCCCAAGTCCTATCATTTGAAGAAGGTGACGACATGAGCGTTCCGACAACGAACTGGTCATACCCCACCGCGATCCGCTTTGGCGCGGGCCGGATCACCGAACTGGCCGAGGCGTGTCAGTCCGCCGGCATGACGCGCCCGCTTCTGGTGACCGACAAGGCGCTGGCGGCGCTGCCGATCACCGCGCAGGCCTTGAACGTGCTGGAGGCCGGGGGCCTGGGCCGCGCGGTCTTTTCCGAGGTCGATCAGAACCCGAACGAGACCAACATGGAGGCCGGTCTGGGGGTCTTTCGCCAGGGCGGGCATGATGGCGTGGTCTGTTTCGGTGGCGGGTCGGCGCTGGATCTGGGCAAGATGATCGCGCTGATGGCCGGGCAGACGGTGTCGGTCTGGGATCTTGAGGATGTCGGTGATTGGTGGACACGCGCCGATGCCGACAAGATCGCGCCGATCATCGCGGTGCCCACGACCGCGGGCACCGGGTCCGAGGTGGGGCGCGCGGGGGTCCTGACCAACAGCGCGACGCATCAGAAGAAGATCATCTTTCATCCCCGGTTGATGCCCGCCGTGACCATCTGCGATCCCGAACTGACGGTCGGCATGCCGCCTTTCATCACCGCTGGCACCGGAATGGATGCGCTGGCCCATTGCCTTGAGGCCTATTGCAGCCCGCATTATCACCCGATGTCGCAGGGCATCGCCCTTGAGGGGATGCGCCTGGTGCTGGAAAACCTGCCGCGCGCCTATGCCGAACCTGCGGATCTGGAGGCGCGCGCGCAGATGATGTCGGCGGCGATGATGGGGGCGGTTGCGTTTCAAAAGGGGCTGGGCGCGATTCACAGCCTCAGCCACCCGGTCGGCGCGGTCTATAACACCCATCATGGCACCACCAATGCCGTGGTCATGCCCATGGTGCTGGATTTCAACCGGGCTGCAATCGAAGGCCGGATCGCACGCGCCGCCGCCTATCTGGGGATCGCGGACGGTTTCGACGGATTTCGCGCGCGGATCATGGATCTGCGGGCCGCACTTGCGATTCCGCCCAATCTGGGCGCGCTTGGGGTCGAGGCCGCGCGCCTTGGCGAACTGACCGACATGGCGTTGCAGGACCCGTCCTGCGGGGGGAACCCGGTGGAGATGACGCGCGACAATACCCGAAAGTTGTTCGAAGCCTGCCTATGAGCGACGCGGCCGCCGGATCACCGTGGCCCCTTGACGGCCCTCAGCCCAGCAGGCCAAAGATCAGCGGTGCCAGAAACGCGGTCAGGATCGCGTTCAGCCCCATGCCGATCGCGGCATAGGCGCCCGCCCGCGTGTGGACCTGAAGCGCCCGCGCGGTGCCGATACCGTGCGCCGCTGTCCCCACGGCCAGCCCGCGTGCGCGCCAGTCACGAATGCGCAAGGCGTTCAGCACGGGTGTTGCAACCATTGCACCGGTGATCCCGGTCAGCAGCACCAGGACCGCAGCCAGCGTCGGCGATCCGCCCAGCGTCTGCGCGATCCCGATGGCGACGGGTGCCGTTGTGCTTTTGGGGGCAAGCGCGGCCAGCGTCTCGCGGTCGAGCCCCAGCGCATGGGCAATGCCAAGGGCGGATACGACCGCGACCAGCGAGCCGGTCAGCAAACCCGCCGCCACCGGCAGCATGGACCGGCGCAATTGACGCCCCTGTTGCCAGAGCGGGATCGCCAGTGCCACCGTCGCCGGCCCCAGCAGGAAGTGCACGAATTGCGCGCCTTCGAAATAGACCGGATAGGGCGTGTCGCTGAGCCACAGGACCAGCCCCAGCAGGATGATCGCAATCAGGACGGGGTTCGCAGCGGGGTTGCGGCCGAAGGCTTGCGACAAGGTATCGCCGACCAGATAGGCGACCAGCGTCAAGGTCAGCCAGATCAGCGGGCCCGAGGCGAGATAAGACCAGATCTCGGCGAAGTCACGCATCGCCATCCTCCGATCCGGTCAAGCGCGCGACCAGCCTGAACGCCAACGCCCCGGCGGCGATGGCAAGCACCGTCGAGACGACGATTGCCGCGGCCAGCACGGCCGCCTGTGGCCCCAGCCGATCCAGATGCCCGACGACGCCGACGCCGGCCGGTACGAACAACAGCGCGATGTGGCGCAAGATGCCCGTGCCGACGGGCACGACCAGCCCGGCGATGCGTGCCGATGCCGAAAGCAGGATCAACATCAGACCCAGACCAAGCACCGGGCCGGGAACCGGCAAGCCGGTCCAATGCGCCAGGGCTTCGCCTGCAAGCTGGCAGGTCAGGATCAGCGCCAGTGCCTGGATCATGAAACCGCGTCCGTTGAAACGGCTTCATCCTGCGCCGAACCGGGCGCCTGCGCAAGGCATGGTCCCCGTGCGCGCGGCGGGCCGTTTCAGTCGGCGAAATCGAGCATGAACTGGTCCTCATAGCGCGTGTGAAGCGCGACGAATTCCTGGGTGCCTTCGGTTTCGAACACATAGATATGCAAGGCGTCGTTGTGCATCGAGACACGGCAGAAGACGTCAGCCTCGGAATCACCTTCGAGCAGTGCTTCGGGGCAGGTCTCAAGGTCGATATGCGGCACCGAAGCCTCGAATTCGGCATAGGTATAGGGCTCTGCCGCCAGGGCCGAAGGGATCAGCAGCGCCGCGGCCAGAAACATGCGGGACGGGAACGTCATGGCATCACTCCATTTTTTCGTGGCAGGGTGCCGGGCGGACGCCTGAGGGCGTATTGGCTGGGCAATCAAAGCCTACTATTTCTGTCAGAAATGTGAAGCCCGAAATCCCGCCAGCGCCGCGACACGCTGCCGCAAGCGAAACCAGTGCCGCGTGCTCAGGTCTCGCCATTGCCCGGCGGCAGGTCGCGCAGCAAGATGTCCAGCGCCTTGATCAGGCCGGGTGCGGCATCGCCCAGTCGCTCCAGCATTTCTTGCTGATAGGCAACGGCGACAGGCAGCAACCTTGCCACCAGTGCCTGCCCCGACGGCGTCAGCCGCAGTTCAAGCAACCGACGATCCCCGCCGTTCACATGTTTGGTGATGTAGCCCGCATCTTGCAGCCGGCTGGCGGCACGGCTGACCTTTGACTTTTCCATGTCCACCCGCGCCTCGATGTCGCGGACCGAGACCGCCCCGGCATGATTGAGATGCGCCAGAACGCGCCATTCGGCGATCGAGATGCCGAATTCGCTGCGATAACGTTCGGCAAAGGCCCGGCTGGTGCGATTTGCCGCGGCCACCAGCCGATAGGGCAAGAACGTGTGGAGATCGAACTCCCGCAATGGGTGGTCGGACATGGTCTGGCGCTCGCATCGCTTCGATAGCTTGGCAGCCGATCACAAACCGCCCGCCAGATCAATGCGCTTGCAACGACCATCGCGGCGAGGGTTGACATTGTTGCACTTGCAATGAATTCTGGCGCAAACCCGCGCCGCAGCGGGCATCAGCGAAACGGAGGACGCCATGACCGAACACAGCCTGCCGCGCGGCATGATCCGCGCCTCGACCAGCATTGGCACGCATGAAGGCTACATGCCCGGCTTCGGCAACGATTTCGAAACCGAGGCCTTGCCCGGCGCGCTGCCGCAGGGCCAGAACTCGCCGCAGAAATGCAACTACGGTCTTTATGCCGAACAACTTTCGGGCACGGCCTTCACCCAGCCCAAGCCCGAGCGCGCCTGGTGCTATCGCATCCGCCCGTCGGTCAAGCACACATCGCGGTTTCGCAAGATCGACCTGCCGCACTGGAAAACCGCGCCCAACGTTCTGCCCGATGTGATCAGCCTGGGCCAGTATCGCTGGGATCCGGTGCCGATGCCCACCGCAGGCGAAAGCTATACCTGGCTGACCGGCATGCGCAGCGTGACCACGGCAGGGGATGTCAACACTCAGGTCGGCATGGCAAGCCATATCTATCTGGTGACCGCCTCGATGGTGGATGAATACTTCTATTCCGCCGACAGCGAGCTGCTGGTCGTGCCGCAAGAGGGGCGGTTGCGTTTTTGCACCGAGATGGGGATCATCGACCTCGAACCCAAGGAGATCGCCATCCTTCCGCGCGGCATGGTCTATCGCGTCGAGGTGCTGGAAGGCCCCTGCCGTGGCTTTGTCTGCGAAAATTATGGCCAGAAATTCGAATTGCCGGGGCGCGGCCCGATCGGCGCGAACTGCCTGGCCAATCCGCGCGACTTCAAGACCCCGGTTGCCGCCTTCGAGGACCGCGAGACGCAAAGCCGGGTCATCGTCAAATGGTGCGGCCAGTTCCACGAAACCGTCATCGGCCATTCGCCGCTTGATGTGGTCGCATGGCACGGCAACTACGCCCCCTGCAAATACGACCTGCGCACCTACAGCCCGGTCGGCGCGATCCTGTTCGACCATCCCGATCCGTCGATCTTTACCGTTCTCACGGCCCCGTCGGGCCAGCCGGGCACGGCGAATATCGACTTCGTGCTGTTTCGCGAACGCTGGATGGTGGCCGAGCACAGTTTCCGGCCACCATGGTATCACAAGAACCTCATGTCCGAACTCATGGGCAACATCTATGGCCAGTATGATGCCAAGCCGCAGGGCTTCGCCCCCGGCGGCATGAGCCTGCACAACTGCATGTTGCCGCATGGCCCCGATCGCACGGCCTTCGAAGGTGCCTCGAACGCGGATCTGAAGCCCGAGAAACTGGACAACACCATGTCGTTCATGTTCGAGACCCGGTTCCCGCAGCACCTGACCGAATGGGCCGCGACCGAGGCCCCGCTCCAGGATGACTACCTGGATTGCTGGACCTCGCTGGAAAAGAAATTCGACGGCAGCGCCGGCACCAAGTAACGGATCGGCCAGGGGGCAACCCGGCCATCACCTGTGCTAAAGGCCGCCCAGCAAGACTTGCGTCAAGTCGCTCTCGGCTTCACGCAACGGCTCGATCACGTCGAAATGGTGCCGCCCGGTGGCGGCGTGCCACGGGCAGTTCCACTCTTCCGACAACAGCCGGGCCTGCCACAGAAACGCCGGGCGTTCTTGCGCGCCGACCCAGACGAACACTTCGCTTCCGTCGCGCCGCGCCAGAAGCGCCGGGCTCTCGGCCTGGGCCTCGGCGGCGTCCAGGTGCAACGTCTCGTTCATGGTGGTCCGGCGCAACGGCCGCAGATCGGCCAGCGGCGAAATCGGCACCACACGGCGCAGGCGCGCGGCCCAGTCGGGGGTCATGTCGACACAGGCCATCCGCGCGCTCAGATGCCCGCCGGCGGAATGCCCCGTCACAACGATGGGGCCGTCCACCATTGCGGCAGCGGCGCCGATCGCGGTTTCGATCTCGCGCGTCATGGCGGCGATGCGCGCGTGCGGCGCCAATGTGTAGCCGGGCATGGCCACTGCCCAGCCGCGCGCCAGCGCGCCTTGCGCAAGGCCCGACCAGTCGCCGGGGCCAAAGGCCATCCAGTAGCCGCCATGGATGAACACCATCAGCCCGCGGGCCGGGCCTTCGGGCAGGAACAGATCGAAGGTCTGGCGTTCGCCGGGCCCATAGGGAAGTCCGGTCCGCGCCCGCGCCCCCAGCGTGGCGCGAAACGTGGCGGCCTCGGTCCGCCAGCGCGGCGGGTAGCTGGCGGCGTCCTCGATGAAATCGGCGTTGACATAGGCGCGGCTCAGGTCGTCGGTTTGGTCCATTGTTTTCCCCCTTCGGATATGGTCAAACTCACGCAAACTTGCCGGGGCGGCAAGCCCCGACCAAACCAGAGAGGCTCGCATGCTAGACCGACCGACCGATCTTCGTTCCCTTCTGAAGGACCCGTCGCTTCTTGAAACCCGCGCCTTCGTTGGCGGGGATTGGGTTGATGCGGACGACGGGTCGCGGTTCGACGTGCGCAATCCCGCGCGCGGCGATGTGATCGCCCAGATCGCCGACTTGGGCCGGACCGAGGTCGCACGGGCGATCGCGGCATCGCAGGCGGCGCAAAAGGACTGGGCGGCACGCACCGGCAAGGAGCGTGCGGCGATCCTGCGCCAGTGGTATGACCTGATGGTGGCCAATGCCGACGACCTGGCCGCGATCCTGACCGCCGAGATGGGCAAGCCGCTGGCCGAGGCGCGCGGCGAGATCCTTTATGGCGCGGCCTTCGTCGAATGGTTCGGCGAAGAGGCCAAGCGCATCTATGGCGAGACGATTCCGGGGCATATGCGCGACAAGCGCATCACGGTCCTGAAACAGCCGATCGGGGTCGCGGCCTCGATCACGCCGTGGAACTTCCCCAACGCGATGATCGCGCGCAAGGTCGCGCCGGCGCTGGCCGCCGGTTGCGGCTTCGTCGCCCGCCCGGCGGCGGAAACCCCGCTGTCGGCCCTGGCGATGGCCGTTCTGGCCGAACGCGCCGGCGTGCCCAGGGGCGTCTTGTCGGTCGTGACCTCCTCGCGCTCCTCGGACATCGGCAAGGAATTCTGCGAGAACCCGGCAGTGCGCAAACTGACCTTCACCGGCTCGACCGAGGTGGGTCGGATCCTGCTGCGCCAATCCGCCGATCAGGTGATGAAATGCTCGATGGAACTGGGCGGCAACGCGCCGTTCATCGTCTTCGACGACGCCGATCTCGATGCCGCGGTCCAGGGCGCGATCATGTCCAAGTACCGCAACAACGGCCAGACCTGTGTTTGCGCCAATCGCATCTATGTCCAGTCCGGGGTTTATGACGCCTTTGCCGAAAAGCTCAAGACCGCGGTCGAGGCGCTGAAGGTCGGCGACGGGCTTGAGCCGGGCACCGACCTTGGGCCGCTGATCAACGAAGACGCGGTCGAAAAGGTCGAGGAGCATATCGCCGACGTGCTGTCGCAGGGCGGGCAGCTTCTGACCGGCGGGCGGCGGCATGGCAACGGCGGCACCTATTTCGAGCCGACGATCGTGACCGGGGTCACGCAGTCGATGAAGGTGGCAAAGGAAGAGACCTTCGGTCCGCTGGCGCCGCTCTTTCGCTTCGACACCGAGGACGAGGCGATCGGCTATGCCAACGACACCATCTTTGGCCTTGCCGCGTATTTCTATGCCCGCGACATGGGCCGGATCACGCGGGTGCAAGAGGCGCTGGAATACGGCATCGTCGGCGTGAACACGGGGATCATCTCGACCGAGGTCGCGCCTTTCGGGGGCGTCAAGCAATCGGGCCTGGGGCGCGAGGGGTCGCACCACGGGATCGACGACTACCTGGAAATGAAATACGTCTGCCTCAGCATCTGATCAGGTCAATGCCCGCCGCGCGCTGCGGGCATGTCCTCCTGCCATGACCCCGTTTCCGGCCGTTGAGGCGCCATTCTCGTGTCTCCACGGCGCCCCCCGCGGTCTTGGCAAATCGGCATGCGCGCCCCCGGCCCCTTCATCTTGCCGACAAATACGCCGGGGGTGAATGGGCCGAAGGCCCAGAGGGGGCAGCGCCCCCTTTGCCGCGCGCCGCAGGCGCGCGGCCCGGCCCAACGGGAGGAATGTGGCGGCGCAGCCGCCATATGACGACGGGCGGGAGCCCTCACCGGTCCCCGCCCGCGATCGCGATCATCGGTTCAGCCTTGCGGCGCCGGGGCGCTCAGGCCGCCGAGGCATCCACCAGTGCGCCGCCGGATTCTGCGCGGGCGATCTCGATGCGCCGGGGTTTGAGCGCCTCGGGGATCTCGCGCACCAGATCGATATGCAACATGCCGTCGGCATGGGTCGCGCCGGTCACCTTGATGTGGTCGGCAAGGTGAAAGCGGCGTTCGAACGCGCGCGTCGCGATGCCGCGATGCAGGAAGGTGCGTTTGCCCTCTTCCTCGGGCTTGCGCGCCGAGATCACCAGCGCGTTTTCCTTCACCTCGACATTCAGTTCATCGGCGGCAAACCCCGCGACGGCGACCGAGATGCGATAGGCATTCTCGTCGGTCTTCTCGATGTTGTAGGGGGGATAGGTGGGTTGTGCCGGGTCGGCGGCCAGAACCCTGTCCATCAGATCGGCCATTCGGTCAAAGCCGACGGTGGCCCGGAAAAGCGGGGACGGATCGAAATTGCGCATGGGTCATCCTCCATTGAGCGATGCTTGCTATGTGCCCGCCGGTTTCCCGGCCGGGCGGGGGTTGATGCGGACCCCGTTCGGGCGTCGCGCATCTGGAATCTGGGAAACGCGCGCCCCGGTTTCAAGAGGCTGAAAATGCGCATTCTCTGCGGTTTCGGTCGCCCTGCGCCGCCCCCTCGCGGCGCTGTGCTCCGTCTTGCGGCGGAGCCGATGGGCGCGGGGATCATTCCCAGGCCGATCCGGTTGCGATCAGCGCAGGTTTGGCACGGGTTGCGCCGTGTGCCCCTCGGCGCTGAGTGCGCGCGGCCGCGGGCCGCCGGTCGCCCAGTCGATCAGTTCCACCGTATGCACGACCGGAATTCCCGTGCCCGAGGCGATCTGCATCATGCAGCCGATATTGCCCGCCGCGATCACCTCGGGCGACCGGGCTTCCAGCGTGGCGATCTTGCGTGTCTTCAGCGCCTGGGAAATCTCGGGCTGCAACAGGTTGTAGGTGCCGGCCGAGCCGCAACACAGATGCGCGTCGGCGGGTTCGACCACGTCGAACCCCGCCCGCTTGAGAAGATCCTTGGGCGCGGTCCTGATCTGCTGGCCGTGTTGCAGCGAACAGGCGGAATGATACGCCACCCGCATCGGTTCGGGTGCTGTCGCGTCGATCTCCAGCTCCGCCAGCAGCTCGGTCACGTCACGCGCCAGGTGCGCGATGCGTACCGCGTCGTCCGCCAGCGGCCCGTTGCGAAACATATGGCCGTAATCCTTGACCGTGGTGCCGCAGCCCGAGGTATTGATGACGATCGCATCCAACCCCTTGCTGCGATCTTCGGCCATCCAGGCGCGGATATTGCGTTCTGCCGCGGCATGGCTTTCGCCTGTCCGGCCCATGTGATGGCTCAGCGCGCCGCAGCAACCGGCGCCTTCGACGACCACCACCTCGCAGCCCAGCCGGGTCAGCAGCCGGATCGTGGCATCGTTGATGTCGGTGTTGAGCGCGCGTTGCGCGCAGCCCGTCATCAGCGCCACGCGCTTGCGGCATTTGCCCTGCGCCGTGAAGGTTTGCGGATCGTCGTTGCGGCTGACCGGCGGAAGCTGGCGCGGAGCCATCGCCAGCATGGCCCGCAGACGGGCATCCGGCATCAGGAACGCGAACGGCCGACCGATCCGCGCACCCAGCAGCGCCAGCCGGAACCGCGTCGGATGCGGGATCACCCGTGCCAGCGTCCACCGCAGCAACCGATCCATCAGCGGGCGGCGATAGGTGCGCTCGATGTGGTCGCGCGCGTGATCGACCAGGTGCATGTAGTGCACGCCCGAGGGGCAGGTCGTCATGCACGACAGGCACGACAGGCAGCGATCGATATGCTTGACGGTCCTTGCATCCGCCGGGCGGCCGGATTCCAGCATTTCCTTCATCAGGTAGATACGTCCGCGCGGACTGTCCAGTTCGTCGCCCAGAACCGCATAGGTGGGGCAGGTCGCCGTGCAGAAGCCACAGTGCACGCAGGCCCGCAGGATCTGGTTTGCGCGGGCGAGTCCGGGATCTTCGAGTTGGGCGGGCGTGAAATGGGTTTGCATGGGTCAGCCTTGTTGCGGGTCAGCCCATCAGGCCGGGATTGAGGATGCCGCGCGGGTCGAACCGGGCCCGCAACCCCGCCGAAAGCGCGGCGATCGGGGCGATCTCGGGGTGAAACGGGGCGATCCTTGCGCGCGTCTCGTGGCTGGCGCGTACCAATGTGGCATGGCCCTGGAACGCACCCAGCCGCGCGCGCAGATCCTCGCCCTCGGGGCGCAGCAGCCAGACCAGCCCGCAGCCCCAGTCAAAAAGCGCCGCCCCGCCCGCGCGTGCGGCCAGGCCCGGCGCGTCCGAGGGTTTGACCGACAGGCGCCAGACATCGCCGGGCTCGTCAAGGTGCGGTGCCACGTCGCGGACACCGGCCCAAAGTGCAACGCTGTCATGGGCGCTGACAGGATCGGCCCGGCCATGTTCGGCCAGTTGCCGGGCCAAGGCCTCGGAGCGATAGGCGACCGAGGCGGCAAAGCCTTCGATACGCAGCAGCGTGCGACCATCGGGCAGATGCGCGGCGCCGTTCACCTCATAGGGCGATCCCAGTGCCGCCGACATGGCCGCGACGGCCTGTTCGGCAGGCAGCCCATGCAAGACCAGCGTGGCCTCGGTTTCCGGGCGCGGCAGCACCTTGAAGGCGACCTCGGACAGCACGCCCAGCGTGCCATGCGACCCCGCCATCAGCTTGACCAGGTCATAGCCGGTGACATTCTTCATCACCCGCCCGCCATTCTTGACGATCTGCCCGGTGCCATCGACGAACCTGACGCCGATCAGGCTGTCGCGGCAGGCCCCGGCCAGCACCCGCCGCGGGCCCGATGCATTGGTTGCGACCGCTCCGCCGATGGTCGGGCTGCCTTCGGTTCTCAGAAGGGCGCGATGGTCCATCGGCTCGAAGGGCAGGCGCTGCCCGGCCGCGGCCAGGGTCGCCTCGATCTCGGTCATGGGCGTGCCGGCCGCGGCAACCAGCGTCAGGGCGCCGGGCTCATGCAGCCGGATACCGCTGATCCCGGCCACGGACAGCGGCGTGCCGTCCACCGGGCGACCCACCGGCCGCGTGCCGCCGCCCATCACCGTCAGAGGCCCAGAGGCATCGCGGATCGCCTCGGCCAGCTCGCTTTCGCTGCTTACGCGCATTGCATGTTCCGGTCGGTCATCGGCTTGCACATATCCGGGGTCAGGGGCTGGATGCGGGACGCTTACGCGGCACGACGGCTGGCCGTCGCATCCAGCGGGAAAACCTTGGCCGGGTTCAACAGCCATTTCGGATCAAACGCGTCCTTGACGCGCAGTTGAGCCTCAAGATCCGCCGGGTCGTATTGTGCGGTCATCAGGTCGCGCTTTTCGACGCCGACGCCATGTTCGCCGGTCAGGCAGCCGCCGACTTCGACGCACAGCGTCAGGATATCGGCGCCCAACTGCTCGCAGCGTTCAAGATCGCCCGGCTTGTTGGCGTCGAACAGGATCAGCGGGTGCATGTTGCCGTCGCCGGCATGAAAGACATTGGCCACCTCCAGCCCGTAGTCGCGCGACATCTCGCCGATCCGGCGCAGGACATGGGGCAGGCTGGAGACCGGGATCGTTCCGTCCAGGCACATGTAATCGTTGATCTGCCCCATCGCCCCGAAGGCCGATTTCCGCCCCAGCCAGATCCGCGCCGACTCGTCCGCCGACCGGCTCTCGCGCAGTTCCACCGGATCGTGCTTGCGCGCAATCTGCGAAATCAGCCCCATCTGTTCATCGATCTCGGCGGCCGACCCTTCGACCTCGATGATCAACAAGGCCTCGCAATCGGGATACCCGGCCTTGGCAAAGGCCTCGGTGGCACGAATGCAGGGCCGGTCCATGAATTCGATCGCCACCGGCAGCACCCCGGCCTTGATGATGTCCGAGACGCATTCCCCGGCAACCTCGTTCGACTCGAACCCGATCAGGACGGGGCGCGCGCCCTCGGGTTTGGGCAGGATGCGCAAGGTGGCCTCGGTCACGACGCCCAGCTGCCCCTCGGATCCGCAGACGACGCCCAGCAAGTCCAGCCCCGGCGCATCCATATGTGCCCCGCCCAGTTCGACCACGGTGCCATCCATCAAGACGATGGTCACACCCAGCAGGTTGTTGGTGGTCACGCCGTATTTCAGGCAATGTGCGCCGCCCGAATTCATGCCGATATTGCCCGCGATCGCGCAGGCCAACTGGCTTGACGGGTCCGGGGCATAAAAGAACCCGTCCTCCTCGACCGCGCCGGTGACCGAGAGGTTTGTCATGCCGGCCTGAACCCGGATAAAGCGGTTGGGGTAATCCACCTCAAGCACCGCGCGCATGCGGGCCACCCCCAGGATGATGCTGTCCGCTGTCGGCAGCGACCCGCCCGCCAGCGATGTCCCCGCCCCGCGCGGCACCACTTTCACACCTTCGGCATGGCACAGCCGCAAGACCGCTGCCACCTCTTGCGTGGTGGCTGGCAGAACCGCGGCCAACGGTGCACAGCGATAGGCGGTCAGCGCATCGCATTCATAGGCGCGCGTTTCCATAGGGTCATGGATGACGGCCTCGGCCGGCAGAAGGTCCAGCAGGCCGGCGATGATCCGGTCGCGCCGATCCAGGACCATGGCGTCGGGAATGGGCATGTCCATCATGAAATCCCCCTTATTGGTAAGAAAATATAACCAATTTCCGGTGTTGTCCAGCCACGATTGCGGATCTCCGCCGATCCGGGATCATGTTGGGAACGGCAAGGAGGAATGCCCTGCAAAAGGCGGGAAGCCCTTATCGACGGGCCTCGCGCAGCCAGCCGGCCAGGATCAAGCCAGCGCCCAGCAACAGCCAGGCCCAGGGTGGTAGCGCCGCGCCGAGGCGCAGGTCGGTGGTCACATAGGCGCCACGCGGGACAATCCCCAGCCAGCCCCGCCCGGCGGCCTGGCGCCCGGATGCCACGGTGCGCAAATCCGGCAGCCCGTGCGCGACCCGGACAGTGCCGCCTTGCGTGGGCGCGATCGCCGGGTTCAGGACATCGGGATTGGCGATCGTGGTCGCGAATTCGCGCGGGTTGGTCGGGCCCAGCACGGCCACAGCATCCAGATCGCCGTCGCGCAGGCGATAAAGGCCGGGTTCGTCACCCTCGAACGTGGCGGCAAAGCGGCCCGGCGACCGTTCTTGCAGTTCGCGCTCGTGCCGCGCGCCTTGCGGATCCTCGATCGTGACGACATGCGGGCCTTCCTCCAGCGACCGCCGGACGATCCGCAGGGCCATGCCCTGCGCCTCGGCGCGCAGCGCCTCTTCCTCAAGGTCGGGTTCGCCCATCATCCAGTGTGCCAGCCGGCGCAACAGCTCTGCCTGTGGGCCGCCCCCTTCGAAACCGCGATCCCAGAGCCACGCCTGATCCGAGGCGAGAAGCGCGATCCGACCTTCGCCGACGCGGTCCAGAACCAGTAGCGGGCGGCCGTCGATGCCGTCCATCACGGTGACGCCGGATTGCGCGATCAGTTCGATCTGGCGCAGCCAGCGTCCCCAGCCGGGCGCATCGTCGGTGCCGTCCCCTTGCCCTTCGGCCAGATCGGCGGTGACGGGATGGCGGGTGCCAGTCTCGCTCAGCCGTGGTCTGTAGGCCTCGTCAAAGACGCGGCCGGTCGGTTCGGCGGGAAAGATCCGGCCCAGCGGTGAATGAAAGATACTGTTTGCCCCTGCCAGTTCATCGCCGCCAGAGATCAGCATCGCGCCACCGGATTCGACATAGCTGCGGATGTTCTCGAAATAGGCGTTGGGCAGAATGCCGCGGCGGCGATAGCGATCAAAGACGATCAGATCGAATTCGTCGATCTTTTCAACGAACAGTTCGCGTGTCGGAAAGGCGATCAACGACAGTTCATTGACCGGAACGCCATCCTGCCGGTCGGGCGGGCGCAGGATGGTGAAATGCACCAGATCGACGGCCGGGTCCGATTTCAGCAGATTGCGCCATGTCCGCTGGCCGGTATGCGGCTCACCTGAGACCAGAAGCACCCGCAGACGGTCGCGGATGCCGTTGATCTGGACAACCGCTTCGTTGTTGCGCGCGGTCAACTCGTCGGCAGCCGGATCGACCACGAAATGCAGCACGTTGGGCCCGCCGCGTTCCAGCGTCAGATCCAGCTCCATGTCGCGCCCGACCGGTGCCGTGGCATAGCGCATCTCCTCGCCGTTGAGCGAAAACCCCACGCGCACGGGCTCGTCGCGCAGGTCTTGCGGCACCGCGCCCTCGTCCTCGATGCGCAGGGTCATCGTGACCGGCTCGCCCAGGATGCCGTAGGCCGGCGCGTTGCGCACGATCAGGCGGCGGTCCCAATCGTCGTCGTCGCCGGTTTGCAGCAGATGCAGCGGTGCCGGCAGGGCCGGCGCGGCCTCAACATCGTGCACGATCCCGTCCGAGACCGCGACAACGCCGGCCAGACGGTCGCGTGGCAGGTCCGCCAGCGCGTCGTCCATGGCCGCCATCAGCCGCGTGCCGCTGTCGTCGAGGCCATCGGGAACCGGGACAACCCGATGATCGACCCCCATATCAGACAGTCGCGCCCGAAGATGCGCGACGGCATCGTCGGATTGGGCGGCACGGTCTGCCAGCCGGTTCGACCCGGTGTCGTCGCGCAGGATCAGGACGATGTCGTCAAGCGGGTCGCGATCCTCGGTCAGAAGGGCGGGGTTTGCCAGTGCCGCCAGCACGGCCGCCAGACCCAGCGCGCGCAGCCACCACCCGGCCAGCCCGCGCCAAAGCGACAGCACCGTGATCAGCGCGGCCAATGTGGCCATGACGGCCAGCACGCCCCAGCCCAGATAGGGATCGAACACGATCTGCGTGCCGCCCAGCCCGGTCATTGGCCCAGCCTTTCCAGAAGGGCGGGCACATGAACCTGATCGGATTTGTAGTTGCCCGACAACACATGCATGATCAGGTTCACGCCGAAACGCAGCGCCATTTCGCGCTGGCGCTCGCCGGTCATGCCGCGGCCGACCGGCAGCAGCGGCAGGCCGTCTTCGTCGATGGCCCAGGCTGCGGCCCAGTCATTGCCGCCAATCACGACCGGTGTGACACCGTCGTTCAGTTCGCGAAACGGCATGCCTTCGGCGCGTTCGGCATCGGCGCGTGCGGCCTCGACCCAGACGGTCGAATTGGCATGCCGGCCGGGAAAGTCGGACAAAAGATAAAAGGTCCGGGTCAGGACGTGATCCGATGGAACCGGTTCCAGTGGCGGAATGTCGAGCCCGGCGGCGATCGCGCGCAGGCGCCGGGCCTCGGGCGTCGTGCCGGAAAGCCGCGCGACCTCGGCATCGCGGGTGTCGAACAGGATCATCCCGCCCGAGCGCAGATACCGGTTCAGGCGCGCATATCCGTCAGACGACGGGATCGGGCTGGTCTCGACGATCGGCCAGTACAGGAACGGAAACAGCGCCAGTTCGTCGGTTTCCGGGTCCACCTCCATCGGCGCTCCCGGCTCGACCGATGAGCGCCGGAACAGGGCTTCCGACAGCCCTTCGAGCCCTGCGCGCGCGATCTCGTCCACGCGCGCGTCGCCAGTGGCGACATGGGCCAGCACCACCGATTCCGTCGCTTCGAGAATGCGGGCATCGACCGGGCCGTCGCTGGTGTCCGGCGACGACTGCGCTGCGCGGTCTCCGGTCTGGGCATCGGCGGCGGGCACGATCGCGACCATGCCCAGCGCCAGCACCGCAATGGCGGTGCGCACAAGCCGGCCACCAAGCGCCAGTGTCGCCAGCGCATCGGCCATCAGCAGCATCGCCGTCAGAGCCAGGAAATATCCCGCAAGCGGCTGTTCGGGACGCGACAGGCCGGTTTCGATCTCGGTGCCGGGGGTCCATCGCGCGGCGTCCAGCCGGGTGGTCGCATCGGTCGCGTTCAGCGCGACGCGCCGCGACGGCCCGGCATACAGGCCGGGTGCCAGATCGGCGTCAAGCGGGCGCGCGCCGATCAGCGCATCGGACAGGACCGCCCCGTCTATCGCCGGACGGTCGCTTGCGCGGTGAAGCTGCCCGAAACCGTCGATTCGCGTTTCCAGTTGCCAGTCGGTTCCGGCCATGTCGGCGGGTTCGGGCTGGCTGCCGCGTGCCGAAACCGACAGCCGTTCCAGCATGTCGACGAACAGGCCCGACAGCGGCAGGCTGGACCATTCGGCGTTGGCGGTGACATGGAACAGCACGATCTGCCCCGCGCCCTGCATCCGCCGGGTGACAAGGGGTGTGCCATCGGCCAGTTCCGCGATCGAGCGTTCGGCCAGCTCGGGGTCCGGTTGCGCCAGCACCTGCGCACGGATTTCCACATCCTCGGGTACGCTCAGACCCGCAAACGGCGTGTCGTCGCGAAACGGCGCGAGGCGGCGTGGTTCGCCCCAGCTCATGGCGCCGCCGACCGTGCGGCCCCCCATCCGCAGGGGCACGGGCAGCAGCGGATCGTCCGGCCGGAGGTTCGCGGCTCCGACCGCGTCGTCCTGACCCGCCGCCGCCATGCGCGGGCCCGCAAAGCGCAACAGCAGCCCGCCGTCATCCACCCAATCCAGCAAGGCGGTCGTTTCGTCGTCGCTCAGGCCAGGCATGTCCGCCAGCACGATCACATCGGGCGCGGACAACAGCAGTTCGTCAATTCCGGCATCCTCGATCAGGTCGGTGCCGGGGGCAAGCGCCTGGCGCAGATAGTGCAACGGTGTCAGAAGGGCCAGGGCCTCGGTATCGTCGCGGGTATCCAGCAACCCGACCTTGCGGCGGCGCAGGCCATCGTCGGTCAACGAGGTCGCCCCGGCGCCGCGCCGGTCGACGATCTGAAACCGGGTGACACGGTTTCGCAATTCCGGCTGAAGCGCGAATTCCGCAACCGTTTCGGTCTCACCGGCGGCAAAGGCCGCCTCGGCACGGGCGAGTTCGCGCTCGGTGCCCGCCGGATCTGGGCCGATCGCGACAAGATCGAGGGTGGTCGGGGCTGTGTCGTGGTCGCTGCGCCGCACCGGCACCGAGACTGATCCACCGTCAAACCGCGCGGGCGCAAGCGCCAGAACGCCGCGGCGCGGCTCGAATACCCGGACCCGGCCGCGCTGGGAGAGGGCGTCATGCAGGGTCCCGCGCCCCTCATGCGCAAGGCCATCGGACAACCACAGCGTATCGACCTGCGCGGGAAGCGCGGATACCCAGTCCGGCAGATCGGGGTGCGGCGCAACGGGTTGCGGCGCCAGCGCGGCAAGACGTTCCTGCCAATGCTCGGCCCCGCGAAAGGCCAGCGGGTCGGCGGGCGGTGCGGTCAGCGTGACAACCGCCACCGTGCGCCCCTCGCGCCGGGCCTCGGCCAGCGCCTGCCCCGCACGTTCGATGTGCTGCGGCCAGTTCGCGGCGCTGGCCCAGCTTGCATCCATCACCACCAGCAGCGGGCCGCTGCCCGGCTCGGATGGCTGGGGGTTCAGCACCGGACCGGCCAATGCCAGGATCAGCGCGGCCAGCGCCCCGATGCGCAGCAACAGCAACCACCAGGGCGTGCGCTGGCTTTCGGGGTCGCGTTCGTGCAACCCCAGCAGCAGCGCAATGCCGGGAAAACGGCGGCGCACCGGCGCGGGCGGCACGGCGCGCAACATCCACCACAAGACCGGCAAGGCCACCAGGGCGATCAGGATCGCCGGGCTGACAAAGCCAAGGGCGCCGAACGTCAGCATCAGCGCCTCCGGCCTTCGGCCAACGCATGATAGAGCCATGACAGCCCGGCGGCGGCGGGGCGGTCGGTGTGCAGCGTGGTAAAGCGCCATCCGGCCTGCCGCGCCAGTTCGGCCAGCAGATCCTTGCGCGCGGCAAGCCGGTCGCGATAGGCCGCGCGCAGATCTCCCGCGCGCAGGGTTTCGAAACTCAGATGCCCGCTCATGCTTTCAAAGCGGGTGCGGCCGTCGAAGGGGAAAGCCTCTTCGACCGGGTCCAGAACCTGCACAAGGATGCCGCGCAGGTTCCGGCCGGCAGCCACGCGCAAGGCCGAATGCACCATGTCCGGATCGCCCAGAAAGTCCGAGAACAGAACGGCGTGGCCCCCGGACGGTGTTGAATCGAGGTCGGGTGCCACGTGTTCTTGCGTTCCTGCGGTTGCAGTCAGTGCCTGCGCCAGCCGTTCGGCCTGCCCGCGCCCGCTTCGGGGTGCGAAGTCGGGCAGTGCCAGGCCCACGCGTTCCCCGCCGCGCAACAGTACCAGGGCCAGCGCCATCGCCAGAAGGCGGGCGCGCGCGGCCTTGGTCGGGCGGTCCCTGCCGCCGGAATAGGTCATCGCCACGCCGTCATCGACCCAGAGCGATACGGCACGCACCGCCTGCCATTCGGTCTCGCGCACAAAGACATCGTCCCCGCGACCCGAGCGACGCCAGTCGATCCGCGCCACCGCGTCGTTCGCCTCGGCCGGGCGAAACTGCCAGAACTCGGCGCCCGACCCCGACCGCCTGCGCCCGTGCGCGCCGGGCAGGGCGCTGTTGGCCAGATGTTCGGCAGCGACCAGCAGCGGGGCCAGCCCGCCTGTCAGCGCCTCGGCCTCGGCGCGCAGTCGCGTTGCCACCGAACTCACGCGCAGCCCTCCGCGTCAAGCGCACCGCGCGTAGCCGGCGCGTTCGCAAAGCGGTCGGCATGGGCGCGTGGGACGGTCATCAGGCCGCGGCCTCGATACTGCCGGTCACGCGGCCCGCAACGCGGTCGATGATCGTGCCAAGGGCTTCGCCTCGCGCCCGCGCCGCAAAGCTCAGGGCCATGCGATGGATCAGGACCGGGCGGGCCAGTGCCGCCACATCCTCGGCCGATGGGGCCAGCCTGCCCTGGATCAGCGCTCGCGCGCGAACCGCCAGCATCAGGGCCTGCGCCGCGCGCGGCCCTGGCCCCCAGCTGAGACTGTCGCCCAAGGCGGGGTCGGTGTCATCGGTGCCGGGACGGCAGGCGCGCACCAGATCCAGGATCGCGGCCACCACGCTTTCGCCCACCGGCATGCGCCGGATCAGCGCCTGCGCGGCGATCAGGTCGCCGGCGGTGAATACCGGGCTTGCGGCGGCCTCGTCGCTGCCGGTTGTCGCCAGCAGGATGGCGCGTTCGGTGTCGCGGTCGGGATAGTCGATGTCGATCTGCACCAGAAAGCGGTCAAGCTGTGCCTCGGGCAGGGGATAGGTGCCTTCCTGCTCGATCGGGTTTTGCGTTGCCAGCACATGGAACGGCGCCCCCAGCGGCCGATGTTCGCCGGCGATCGTGACCTCGTGTTCCTGCATCGCCTGCAACAGCGCCGATTGCGTGCGCGGCGAGGCGCGGTTGATCTCATCGGCCATCAGCAGTTGGCAGAACACCGGCCCCTCGATGAAACGAAAGCTGCGCCTGCCGTCGGCACCGGTTTCCAGCACTTCGGATCCCAGGATGTCGGCAGGCATCAGATCGGGCGTGAACTGAATCCGGTTCGAATCTAGCCCCATCACCGTCGAAAGGGTATCGACCAGCCGCGTCTTGCCCAGTCCGGGCAGTCCGACCAGCAGCGCATGTCCGCCCGACAAAAGCGCGATCAGCGACAGATCGACGACTTCGTCCTGCCCGATGAAACGCGGTGCGATGGCGTCACGCGCCGACTTCAGGCGCTCGGCCAGAGATTCGATCTCCGGGATCAGGGTATCGCTCATCGGGGTCTCCTGCTGCTGCGCGTGACCTGTGGTGCTTGCAGGATTATATGTCACCCATGCCCCCTTCGCCCAGACCAAGAAGGAAAATTTCCATGCGCCAACAAGACAATGTGACACCATCCGCCGAAAGCCTGGCCAGCGCGGCCAGCAAGGCCGCGGGTTCGGGCGGGCTGCCGCCGGTTCATCTGTGGGATCCGCCGTTTTGCGGCGATCTGGACATTCGTATCGCCCGTGACGGCACCTGGTATTACCTTGGCACGCCCATTGGGCGGGCGCCGCTGGTGCGGCTGTTCTCGACCATCCTCAAGCGCGAGGGCGATCGCTATTTCCTGGTCACGCCGGTCGAAAAGGTCGGCATCACCGTCGATGACGCACCCTTTGTCGCCGTCGATTTCACCGCGTCCGGAACCGGCCGCGACCAGGTGCTGACCTTTGAAACCAATGTCGGCGATCATGCCGCCGCCGGGTCGGAACATCCGATTCGCGTCGAACGCGACGGCGAAACCGGCGAACCCGCGCCCTATGTGATGATCCGCGCGGGGCTGGAGGCGCTGATCGACCGCAAGAGCTTTTACCGCATGGTCGATCTGGGCGCCCATGCCGAACATGCGGGCGCGCAATGGTTCGGCGTCTGGTCCGGCGGCGTCTTCTGGCCGATCATCCCCTCAAGCGCGCTGGAATAGGCCGATCCGGCGCCTGCGCCTCAGACCACGCCGAAATGCGGCAGAAAGGCGCGCAAGACGGCTTCGGGGTTTTCCTCCATCACGAAATGGCCGCTGACGCAGGACGATGCGGTCACATTCCGTGCCCAGCGCCGCCAGGTCGCCGCCGGGTCGAACGCGCCCCCCGCGGCCTGCGCCGAACGGGCGGCGCGCGCCGGAAAGCCGGTCTCGGCCCACAGGAAATGCAGCGGCGCGTCGATCAGCCGCCCGGCCTTTTGATCGGCGGCATCCAGCGTGCGGTCGGTGGTGGCCCCGGCGCGGTAATCGGCACACATCGCCGCCAGCCGCAGCGGATCGCTGGCCTGGCGGCGATACGATCCCAGCGCCGCTGGCGAAAACAGGTCCAGGGTCTTGTGATATGTCCAGTTGCGCAGGCAATGGTCGATGAAGAAATGGGGGTCATGCCCGATCAGCCGTTCGGGCAAGGGGGCCGGCTGGGCGAGGAATGTCCAGTGATAGATCGCCATGCCCAGTTCGGCGTCGAACGCCTCCCAGTATTCCAGTGTCGGCAAGATCTCGATGATGCCCAGACGATCGACCCGATGAGGATGATCCAGTGCCAGCCGATAGGCCACGCGTGCGCCCCGGTCATGACCAAGGATATGCGCGCGCTCCAGGCCCAGGGCATCCATCAGGCCCACGACATCGGCCGCCATCGTGCGCTTGGAATAGACGGTGTGACCGGGGTCGTCGGCAGGCGCATCGCTTTCGCCATAGCCGCGCAGATCGGGAACGATGACGTCGAAATGGCGTGCAAGGACCGGCGCGACGGTCTCCCAGCACATGTGGTTTTGCGGAAAGCCATGCAGCAGGATCAGCGGTGTTCCATGACCGCCCCGGCACACCGACAGCGTCAGTGCCCCCAGATCGACCCGCGCATGCGAAAACGCAGCGATGCCCGTCATGGCTGCCTCCATGTCGCCAAAGCCCACGAAAGTCATTGTGACAGCCATGATGCGTTTTGCAAAGCGGCGGCTGCCATCGCGGGGTGTTGAACTTGCGCGGCGGCGCTTCTAACCTTGCGCCAAACCGATAGGAGCCGTCGATGCTGGCCGACAAACGTATCCTGCTGATCATTGGCGGAGGCATCGCGGCCTACAAGGCGCTGGAACTGATCCGTCTGTTGCGGGCGGCCGGGGCCGGGGTGGTGCCGGTCCTGACGGCGGGGGGCGCGCAATTCGTGACACCGTTGTCGGTGGCGGCGCTGGCCGGGCACCCGGTGCATCAGGATCTCTTCGATCTGACGACCGAGGCCGAGATGGGCCATATCCAGTTGTCGCGGGCCGCCGATCTGGTGGTGGTCGCACCCTGCACCGCCGATCTGATGGCAAAGATGGCCGGTGGCCATGCCGACGATCTGGCATCGACCCTGCTGATGGCCACCGACAAGCGGGTGTTGATCGCCCCGGCAATGAACGTCCGGATGTGGCAACACCCCGCTACTAGGCGCAATCTGGCCATGTTGCAGGCCGATGGCGTGCAGGTGGTCGGGCCTGCACGGGGGGATATGGCTTGCGGTGAACACGGTCCCGGCCGGCTTTCCGAACCCGCCACGATCCTGGCGGCGATCGAGGCCGCGCTGGGCGGCGGGCCGCTGCGGGGTCGGCATGTTCTGGTGACATCGGGGCCGACGCATGAACCGATCGACCCGGTACGCTATATCGCCAATCGATCCTCGGGCGCGCAGGGCACGGCGCTGGCGGCGGCCTTGCGCGACCTGGGCGCGCGGGTGACGTTTGTCACCGGGCCGGCCACCGTCGCGCCACCACAAGGCGTCGCGGTCGTGGCGGTCGAAACGGCGCGCCAGATGCTGGCCGCCGTCGAGGCCGCGCTGCCTGCCGATGCTGCGGTCTGTGCCGCTGCGGTGGCGGACTGGCGCGTTGCCCATGAGGCGTCGCAGAAGATGAAGAAGGGCGCCGGGGGGCTTCCGGTTCTGGAATTTGCCGAAAACCCCGACATCCTGGCCACGCTGTCGCGTCACGCGCAGCGCCCCCCGCTTGTGGTCGGGTTCGCCGCCGAAACCGAGAACGTGGTCGACCATGCCACGCAAAAGCGTCTGCGCAAGGGCTGTGACTGGATCGTCGCCAATGACGTGTCGCCGGCGACCGGAATCATGGGCGGCGCCGAGAATGCCGTGCACCTGATCACCGCCGATGGCGCCGAGGCCTGGCCGCGCCTGCCCAAGTCCGAGGTGGCGGCGCGTCTTGCCGGGCGGATCGCGGATCACCTGAACGGGAAACCCGCATGACGATCACCCTGCACGTGATGCGCGAGGATTGGGCCGATCCGGCCATCGCGCTGCCCGGCTACGCGACGCCGGGTGCCGCGGGTGCCGATCTGCGCGCGAACCTGCCCGACGGGCAGCGCCGATCCGGGCTGACCCTGAACCCGATGCAGCGCATCCTTGTGCCGACCGGGCTGCGTGTGGCGGTTCCGGCGGGGTACGAGATGCAGATCCGCCCGCGTTCGGGCCTCGCGCTGCGCCACGGAATCACCCTGCCGAATACGCCGGGGACGATCGACAGCGATTATCGCGGGCCGCTGGGTGTTGCGTTGATCAACCTGGGCGATGCGCCCTATACCGTGGCCCATGGCGACCGGATCGCGCAGATGGTGATCGCGCCGGTGCTACAGGTGCGCCTTGTGCCGGTCGCCACGCTGGACGAGACGGCACGCGGCTCAGGCGGTTTCGGTTCGACGGGGCGGCGCTGAATGTTCGGGGTCATCGCCCTTGGGGTGGCGATCTGGGCGCTGGCCACCGTCCTGCGCGTGCCGTTGCGGATACGTCTGGCGCTGGTGGGCGTCCTGTGGGCGGTGGTCGTGCTGATCAACCTGACACTGCCTGCGGGATCGCCGCTGCGCACCGCCACGGGCAATGATGCCCGGCCGTGGCTGGTTCTGGCAGGCGCTGCCGCGCTGGTGCTGGCGTATCGTGCGGGGCTGGGTGCCCTGCGTCGCCGCGTCCGGCCGCAGGCACCGGCGGCCGATGCGCCCGACTCCGGTGGCGCGCCGTTCTCAGAGGTCGAGCTCAATCGCTATGCCCGCCATATCATCTTGCGCGAGGTCGGCGGACCGGGACAACGCAAGCTCAAGGATGCGCGGGTGCTGGTCATCGGCGCGGGTGGCCTGGGGGCGCCCGTGCTTTTGTATCTGGCCGGCGCCGGTGTCGGCACGATCGGCGTGATTGACGACGATACCGTCGAAGGCTCGAACCTTCAGCGCCAGATCATTCATACCGATGCCCGGATCGGCCTGCCCAAGGTCTTTTCGGCGCAAGAGCAGATGCTGGCGCTGAACCCGTTCGTCACCGTGCGGCCCTATCATCGCCGCCTGACCGAGAGCGATGCCGAGGCGCTGTTTTCTGAATATGACCTGATCCTGGATGGCACCGACAATATGGACACCCGTTACCTGGTCAACCGGGTCGCGGTGCGGTTGCAAAAGCCGCTGGTGTCGGCCGCGATCACGCAATGGGAGGGGCAGATCGGCCTTTACGATCCGGCGCGGGGCGGGGCGTGCTATGAATGCGTGTTTCCGCATCCCCCTGCGCCGGGTCTCGTGCCATCCTGCGCCGAAGCGGGCGTGATCGGCCCGCTGCCCGGCGTGCTGGGCTCCATGATGGCGGTCGAGGCGATCAAGGCGATCACGGGCGCGGGCGAGGGGTTGCGTGGGCGTCTGCTGATCTACGACGCACTTTTCGCTGAAACCAGGACAATCGCAACCCGTCCGCGCCCTGACTGCGCCGCGTGTCATGGCGGCGCGGCGGCATCGGCGTGACCCCCGTGCCGGCGTCGGGCCCGTCCCGGCACGCGTTGGGCATATCCCGACCGTCGCCCGGCCGCTACGTCATCAGGCCCGGCCGGGCAGATAGGCAAAGGGCGGGGTGCGGTCGTCGGCATAGTCGCGCACAGGCGTATCGCTGACCACGGTTGCGCGCTTGAACTCATAATGCATTTCGCCGCTTTCACTGTCGGATGCCATGATCAGGCATTCGATCAGGTGGCGCGGGCCGTCATAGATATCGACCAGGCCACGCAGTTGCGGGGCGCGCGCGATCTCGACGGCAAAGCCGGTATCCCACAGCCGTAGAATCGGAAACACCGCCCCGTCCACATGAACGCACAAGCGCGTGCTGCGGCGCTGGGCGCGCAGGCGCGCCGTTTCCAGCCCGTGGCGGATGTCTTCCGGCAGATGTTCCAGCATGGCGGCCCCGATTCTGTTCAGGTTCAATGATGGGGGCAATCGTGGCAAAAACAAGTTACCCTTTTGTAACCATGCGCGGTTTTCCGGGTGTTCCGATCCGCACAGGGCCTGCGCGCGTCCGAAGGTTGCGCAACGGGCGCGATGGCCTGATGTGTCTTGCAATCGAAAGGAGGCCGCTATGGGCAAGCTGATTGACGGCGAATGGGTCAAGGAATGGTACGATACCAAAAGCACGGGCGGCGCCTTTCAGCGTGACACGTCGCGCTTTCGCAACTGGGTAACCGCCGACGGCGCGCCGGGTCCGTCGGGTGAAGGCGGGTTCAAGGCCGAAAGCGGGCGGTATCATCTTTATGTATCGTATGCCTGTCCCTGGGCGCACCGGGCGCTGATCTTTCGCGCGCTCAAGGGGCTTGACGATCATATCGATGTCTCCGCCGTGCACCCCGACATGCTGGACGAGGGCTGGGAATTCCGCACCGATTTCGATGGCGCGACCGGCGACAGGCTGCATGGCGCGCGCTACCTGCGCGAGGTCTATACCCGCGCCGACCCCAAGGTCTCGGGCCGGGCCACGGTGCCGATCCTTTGGGACACCGAGCGCGGCACGATCGTCTCGAACGAAAGCAGCGAAATCATCCGCATGTTCAACGGCGCTTTTGATGCCATTACCGGCAATGACGATGACTATTGGCCCGCGGATCTGCGCGACGCGATCGAGCCGATCAATGCCCGGATCTATGACACGGTGAACAACGGTGTCTACAAATCCGGTTTTGCCACGACGCAAGAAGCCTACGAAGAGGCGGTTTACCCGCTTTTCGACTCGCTCGACTGGCTTGAGGTCCACCTTGGCGACAACCGGTTCCTGATGGGCGAACGTCTGACCGAAGCCGACTGGCGGCTGTTCACGACCCTGGTGCGTTTCGACAGCGTCTATCACCTGCACTTCAAGTGTAACCGGCGGCGCCTGGTCGATTACCCCAACCTTTGGGCCTATACACGCGCGTTGTTCCAGCATCCGGGGGTGGCCGGCACCGTGCGCCTGGATCATATCGTGCGCCACTATCACTACAGCCACGACAGCATCAATCCGAACCGGATCATCCCGATCAACCCGGAACTGGATTTCATGGCTCCGCACGGGCGATGACGATAAAGGGCGGGCTTGGCCACGGGTGCGCCGCTTGCTAGGCTCTGACCGAGATGCAATGGAGTTACCCATGTCCCGGTCCGTCCTGCCTGCCATTGTACTGGCCCTTGGCCTTTCTGGAACCGTCGCCGCCCAAACGCCCTGCGGCGGCGGTTTTTCTGACTTCGTCGAAGGGGTGAAGGCCGAGGCGGTGGCAGACGGCATTCCGCGCGACGTTGCCGACAGCTTCTTTCGCACGGTCCGGCAGGATCAGTCGGTCCTGCAACGCGACCGCGCGCAGGGCTTCTTCACGCGCCCGTTCATCGAGTTCTCGCGCCAGTTGATCAGCCAGAACCGACTGGACCGCGGCCGGCAGATGGCCCGCGACAACGCCGGCGTGTTCGAACGCGCGCAGCGCGAATACGGGGTTGCGCCGTCGATGATGCTGTCGTTTCTGGCGTTCGAGACCGATTACGGCAGCTTTCAGGGCGATTTCAACACCGCCGATGCGCTGGTCACGCTTGCCCATGACTGCCGCCGCCCCGAACTGTTTCGCCCGCATGTTCTGGCCATGATCGAGCTTTATCGTCGCGGCATGATCGACCCGGCGAACACAACCGGCGCCTGGGCCGGCGAGATCGGCATGGTTCAGATGCTGCCGGGCGACATTCTGCGGCGCGGTGTCGATGGCGACGGGGACGGGCGTATCGACCTGCGCAATTCGCTGACGGATGCGGTTCTGACAGGTGCGGCGGTGCTGCGCCACCACGGCTGGCGCGCGAACGAACCCTGGATGCACGAGGTGCGCATTCCGCAGGGGCTGGACCTGACGCAAACCGGCTTGCGCACCGAAATGAGCGTGGCCGAGTGGCAGCGACTGGGCGTCGCCGCGCGTCATGGCACCTTGCCGCAGGGCAGCATGCAGGCCTCGGTCATTCTGCCACAGGGGCACAATGGCCCGGCCTTCATGATCTTTCCAAATTTCCGGGTTCTGTTCGAATGGAACCAAAGCTTTACCTATGTCGTCACGGCCGCCTATTTCGCGACGCGTCTGGACGGGGCGCCGATCTATGACGCGGGCGATCCCGATCCCGGCCTCAGCCGTGACCAGATGCGCGAGTTGCAGCGCCGCCTTCAGGCGCGCGGCTACGACACCGGCGGCACGACCGGCATTCTGGGGGCGATGACGCGCGCCGCGGTTCAGGATTTGCAGGCCGAGCTGGGGCTGCCAGCCGATGGATGGCCGACATCGGACCTGCTCGGCCAGCTCTGAAGGTCCGTCGCTCAGGCCAGAAGGGCCCGCGCATCCCGCCACAATATGTGAACGATTTCACCCGCCGGTTGCTGCCGGGCCAGTCCGGCGGACTGCCCGGCCAAGGCATAGAGATGGTCTGACTCCTGCGCCTCGATCGCCTGGCGGCGCATCGCGTCGGTCAGATGGCGCTGCACCGGATAGGGCGCGGGGTCGGGCGCGTCAGTGGCGGCGGCGGCACGGGTGAAGGCGTTTTGCAGGCTGCGCGCGGCCCGGCCTGTAAAGGCATGGGTTAGGGTTGTATCCTCGGGGCGGGCCGTTGCAAGGGCGCGGTCCCAGACCGGGGTGATCGCGGCCTCGGGGCTGCGCAAGAGTGCGGTGCCGACCATTGCCGCCGACGCCCCCAGCGCCAGCGCGGCGGCAACGCCACGCCCGTCGCCGATGCCGCCTGCGGCGATGACGGGGATCGACAGCGCGTCGGCCACGGCGGGCACCAGCGCCATCGTTCCCACGAGGCCGTGCATCGCGTCTTGCGGGGCGAAAGCGCCGCGATGCCCCCCGGCCTCGGCCCCCTGGGCGATGACGGCATCGGCGCCGGCCGCTTCGGCGGCGCGGGCCTCGGACAGGGTTGTCGCGGTGGCAAACCAGGCGATCCCGCGTTCTTTCAGCGCGCGCACCTGTTCGGGGCGCAGCAGGCCCATGATGGTCGATGCCACGGGTGGCCCGACTTTCAGGATTGCTGCGAACTGGGCGTCGAAATCCTGGATCAGCGGTCCGTCAGGCACCGTTGGTGGCGGGCCAAAGCGCGTCAGGAACGCGGCCTGTTCGGCCTCGCGCTTGGCGTCGCGCCGGGGTGGATCATCGGGCACCCACAGGTTGATCTGGAATGGCCCCGGCGATTGCTGACGAAACCGGTCCGCCCAGCCCGTGATCGCCTCGGCCGACAACGGCAGCGCGCCGCAGGCCCCCATGCCCCCGGCGTTGGCGACCGCGCTGGCCAGCGCCGGGGGCGAGCTTCCGGCCATGGGCGCCATCAGGATCGGACAGTCAAGCGCGTATCGCTTGCAAAAGCTGCGCGCACGGTCGAGCGGGCGGGACATCGGAATTCCTGCGGCTGCGTGTCTGCGACAGGCTGACACGCGGCGATCATGCGCGCAAGCTCTGGCCGGGGACTGGCGCAAAGGTTATATGGCCTGGTGACGGATTGGAGGGGTCATGCGCGTGTTCTGGGGCAGTCTTGGCGGTCTTTCGGTGGGTCTGGGCGCCGCCGGTGTCGTGCTGCCCCTGCTGCCGACCACGCCGTTCATGCTGCTGGCGGCCTATTGCTTTGCGCGTTCGTCGCCCGCCCTGGAAGCCTGGCTGGTTGAGCACCCGCGCTTTGGACCCGCGATTTCCGACTGGCGCGCCCATCGCGCGATCTCGCGCAGGGCCAAGATCATGGCGATCGGCGCGATCACGCTGACCTTTGCGCTCAGTTTCGTCATGGGGCTGCCCATGGCGGTTCTGGTTGCGCAGGGGGCGGTGTTGTCCATGGTCAGTCTGTTCATCCTGACCCGCCCGTCCGCCCCGGTACAAGCGCGGCCTTGACACGATGTCGCTGGCCTTGTTTGCATGGCGCCGCAACCGGGCCGGGAGAAGCTACGTTGAAAGCCACATTCCTGAGGGTCAGCCGCGCCCTTGACCGCGCAACGCTGGTGATCTGCGCGACCTCGGGGTTCGTGCTGGTCGCCATGGTTCTGGTCAATGTCGTGCTGCGATACGGCTTTGGCACCGGGTCGATCAAGCTTCAGGATCTGGCAAGTTACGCCTTCGCGGTGTTCCTGATCACCAGTCTGCCGGTCTGCCTGGCGCGGGGCGGGCATGTCCGTGTCGAGGTGCTGTCCGAACGCCTGTCACCGGTCTATCTGCGCGTTGCCGATGCGGTGGCGCTGGTGGTGTTTCTGATCCCCATGTTCGCGTTGATCATATGGGCCGGATGGGCTGATCTGGTCTACAGCTGGCGTGTGTCGGAAGGGTCGTCCACGCCGGGTGGGCTGGGCGGGCAATACCTGGTCAAGTCCATCCTGCCGCTGGCGGCCGGGCTGATGATCGTTCAGGGCGTCGCCGCCGTAATCGCCCCGCAACCACGCGTGGAGAGCACGCTTTGAGCCCGCAAGAGTGGATTCTTGTCGCGATGTTCGTGGCGCTGTTCATGGGCATCCTCAGTGGCATTCCCGCGATGCTGGCGATTGCCGGGGTGCCGTTGGCAACGGCCGTGATTGCCGCGCTGGCCGGTCTGTTCGATCTGTCGTTCCTCAGCCTGTTTCCGGCGCGGGTCTGGGGGGTGATGACCAACACGCTGTTGATGGCGGTGCCGCTCTTCGTGCTGATGGGGGTCTTTCTGGAACGCTCGCGCCTGGCCGAGTCGATGCTGAAGATCCTGGCGCGAATGCTGGGCGGAAGCCCGCGTGGCATGGCGCTGTCGGTGCTGGCCTTTTCGGCGCTGATCGCGGCCTCGACCGGGATCATCGGCGCGACAGTCGTCATGCTGGTTCTGATCAGCCTGCGGCCAATGCTGGAGGCCGGTGTCCACAAGCGCCAGGCCAGTGGGCTGATTTGCGCGGCGGGAACGCTGGGGCAGATCATTCCACCGTCGATCCTGCTGGTGTTGCTGGGCGACCAGATCGGCAATACCTATCTTGAGGCCCAGCAACAGGCCGGAAACTTTGCACCGCAGCCGGTATCGGTGGCCGATCTCTTTGCCGGGGCGCTGGTGCCGGGGTTGGTGCTGGTGGGGCTTTACGGCGTGTGGCTTCTGGTCACGTTGCGCCCCGCCGCAAGCACGTCCACCGCTGTCGCGCCGATGCCGAAAGGCAAGGTGCCGCTGACGGACATCCTGTTCACGTTTCTGCCGCCGGTGCTGCTGATCCTGGCGGTTCTGGGGTCTATCCTCGGCGGGATCGCCACCGCGACCGAGGCCGCCGGGCTTGGCGCGGTCGGCGCGCTGTTGATGGCGGCTTTCGCACGCGCCCAGGCGCGGGGCGAGCGGTCGATCATCGCCGCGGCGGGCCTGGCGGCTTTTGTGCTGGTGATGTTGCGCATGGCGGGTTTCGGGCGCGCGGGTCTGGACAGTGCGGCGGGGCTTCTGGCGGTGGCGGCCGCGGCGCTGATCGCGCTGGGTGTCCTTGTCGGGGCGGCACGGTTGTGGGGCGCGCGCATGTTGCAACTGGCGATGGTCGATACCATCCGCATTTCCGGCATGGTGTTTGGCATCGTCATCGCCGCGTCGATGCTGGCGCTGGTCTTTCGTGGCCTTGGCGGCGATCACACGGTCAGCGACATGATGGCGGCGCTGCCGGGTGGCGAATGGGGCGCGCTTCTTATCGTGATGGGCATCGTGTTCGTTCTGGGGTTCATCCTTGAGGCGGTCGAGATCATCTATATCGTGGTTCCACTGCTGGGCCCGGCGGTCCTGTCGGGCGATATTTCTCCGGTCTGGTTCGCAGTGCTTCTGGCAATGAACCTGCAAACCAGCTTCCTGACCCCCCCTTTCGGGTTTGCGCTGTTTTATTTTCGCTCGGTTGCGCCTGCATCAATCAGCACGATCGATGTCTATCGGGGTGTGATACCCTTTGTCTTGCTTCAACTTCTGGCACTGGCGCTACTGATTGCCGTCCCTGCGCTGGTGACCTGGTTGCCGGACCGCATTTTCAACTGACTATCAAGGAGGAGATCAATGAAACGCAGAACCTTTCTGGCCTCGGGTGCCGGCCTGACCGCCGCCACCCTGGCCGCCCCGGCCGTCGCGCAAGGCGTGATCGAATGGAACATGCCGTCCAGCTTTCCCAAGGCTGCGCCGGGGGTGGGCACCAATTCCAGCCGCTTTGCCGAACTGGTCGAGGCCATGTCGGATGGCCGGATGGTGCTGACCGTCTATGGCGCGGGCGAGCTGGTGCCACCCTTCGGCGTCGAGGATGCCGTGCAGCAGGGCAACGTGCCCATCGGGCATTCCACGCCGTATTATGCGGCCTCGAAAACCGCTGCGGCGCATTGGTTCACCGGCGTGCCCTTTGGCATGATCGCGACCGAGCATTTCGCCTGGCTGAAATGGGGCGGCGGACAGGAAATCTGGAACGAGATCTATGCCGAGCGCGACCTCAAACCGATCTATTCGGGCAACTCGGGCGTGCAGGCCGGCGGCTGGTTCAAGAACCGGATCGAAAGCCTGTCCGATCTTGACGGGCTGAACATGCGCATTGCCGGCCTTGGCGGCGAGATGATGCGCAAGCTGGGCGTGAACGCGACCCTGATGCCGGCGACCGAGATCTTCCAGGCGCTGCAATCGGGTGCGATCGACGCGGCCGAATGGGTCGGGCCACTTCTGGATCAGGCGTTCGGGCTGCAACGCATCACCAACCTGTGCTATACGCCCGCCTATGCCGAACCTTCGGCGGCGCTGGAAGTGGTGATCAACACGGACGCCTGGGACGAGTTGTCGGCCGACCTCAAGGCCATTGTCGAGGCCGCGGCGATGCAGGCGGCGATGGAGACACTGGGTCAGTTCGACTATCACAACGCCCAGGCCATGGCCCAGCTCAGCGAGGAAGGTGTCGAGTTCCTGTCCTTCCCCGACGATGTGGTGTCTGCAATGCGCGATGCCTGGGACGAGGTGCGCGAGGAACAGCGCGAAGAAAGCGAGGACGCCGCCCGCGTGCTGGAAAGCATCGAAGCCTTCACCGAAAAGGCGTTCCCCTACAGCCGGGCCTTCGGCGAACGCTACCTGGCCGCGCGGCGCTGACCGGTCCACGCCGTTCAGGATCAAACGTGCGGCTAAGGGGGGCATTCTGCCCCCCTTTTCATATGCGGGTTTCGTCGTCGGACCCCGCCAAGGTCGGGCGGTAAGCGCCGTTACGGCCCGACCATCGCCTGCATGTCAAAGATCGGCAGCAGCACGGCCAGAACGATCACCAGAACCGCCGCGCCGACCACGATCATCGACAGCGGTTCCAGCACGACCGCGACGCGCTTTCTTTCGGTGCGCAACCAGGTTTCGGCCAGGACCGCCGCGCGATCGGTCATCGGCCCCAGCCGGGCCGAGGCCTCGCCAGCCTGGATCAACTGGCGCGCGACGGGATGCAGAAAGCTCAGGCGCGACAGGGCCGATGACAGCGACTCGCCGCGGTGCAGGGCCTCGCCGGCCTCGTCGGCTTCGTGCCGGAACCCCTCGACCCCCAGAACGCCCGCGGCAAAGCGCAGCGCCTCGGTCAGGGGCAGCCGGCTGTTGATGACCAGCGCAAGCGTGCGCAGATAGGACGCGGCCTGCGCCATGCGCAGGAACCGCCCGGCCAGGGGCAGCCGCAGGACCAGCCGGTCGCGCCGGTTCTTCAGCGCGGGCACCCGGCCCGAGGCGATACCCAGCCCCACGAGCCCCGCAAAGGCTGCGACCAGCCAAGGCCAATGCGCGGCGATGGCATCGACCACGCCCAGCACCGCCACCGTAAGCGGGGGCAGTTCCTGCCCGGTTGCCGCGAACATGGCGACGATTTCCGGCGCGACAGTGACCATCAGAACCGCGCAGACAAGCACCGCCACGCTGGCCACGAAGGCCGGATAGATCAGCGCCGACGTGATCGCCGCACGGTCGCTGGCGGTGCTTTCAAGATGATCGGCCAGGGTCAGGAACACGGCATCCAGATCGCCCGAATGTTCGCCCGCGCGGATCGCGGCTGTGAACCACGGCGGCAGCGTACCGCCGGCGTTTTCCAGCGCCTGCGACAGCGGCTCGCCCGCCATGAGCCCGGCGCGGGCCTCGGCGGCCAGGCGGGCGATCCGGTTCGCGGCTGCGGCTGTTTGAACCGCTTCAAGTGCCGCATCGGCTGCCATTCCGGCGCTCAGCAGGACCGCCATCTGCCGGGTGAAGACCGACAGCATGTCGGTATCGACGCGCCGCGCGCGCCCGCGCGATGCCGCGCGCGCCGGTCCGGTGCGCGAGGTGATTTCGCTGGGCAGAAGCCCCTGCGCCTGTATCCGGGCCGAGGCGTCGGTTTCATCCTCGGCCACGACCACGCCGCGACGCCGTTTTCCGTCGGCGGTGAAGGCGGTATAGGCAAAGGTCTTCACGCGCTTTCACCGATCACGCGGCGAACCTCGTCCAGCGTGGTCTCACCCGTGGCGACGCGCGCAAGGGCCGCCGCGAACAGGGCCGAGCCATGCCGCCCGGTCAGGGCGCGCAGCCGGCTTTCGGGCGCGCCGGCGTCGATCGCCTCGCACAGCGCGTCGTCCACCTCAAGGATGTCGAAGATGCCGATTCGACCGTCGAACCCGGTGCCGTCGCATTGTGTGCAACCCTCGGCGATGGCCAGACGGGGCGGGGCGTCCAGACCGTTGTCGGCGAATATCCGGGCCTCGGATGCCTCGGGCAGGCGAAAGGCGTGGCACGCGGCACAAAGCCTGCGCACCAGCCGTTGCGCGATCACCCCGCGCAGCGTTGCCGAGATCAGGTAATTGTCGACACCCAGTTCCCGCAGCCGCACCACCGCCGACAGGGCGTTGTTGGCGTGCAGCGACGAAAACACCAGATGCCCGGTCAGGGCCGCTTCGGCGGCCACGAGCGCGGTTTCGGAATCACGGATCTCGCCCACCAGGATCACATCGGGATCCTGACGCAGGATCGACCGCAGCCCGCGCGCAAAGGTCAGGCCGATGTCGGCATTGACCTGGGTTTGGGAAATGCCGGGCAGGTCGTATTCGACCGGGTCCTCGACCGTCAGGATGTTGCGCTCGGCCCGGTCGGCCAGTTGCAGCAGCGAATAAAGCGTGGTGGTCTTGCCGCTGCCGGTGGGGCCCGTCGCCAGGATGATGCCGTTGGGCAGTGCGGCAAGGCGTTGCAACAACGCGGCTTGCGGGTCGGCCAGGCCCAGCCGGTCCAGCGTCATCAGCCCGGTGCTGCGATCCAGAAGGCGCATCACCACCCGCTCGCCGTAATGGCCCGGCAGGGTCGACAGGCGCAGGTCGATCGCGCGCCCGCCCATCCGCAGCGCGATCCGCCCGTCCTGGGGCAGGCGGGTTTCGGCAATGTCGAGCCGCGCCATGACCTTCAGCCGGGACACGACGCGGCGGGCCGGAACGTCGCGGCGGTCGAAAATGGTCTGCATCGTGCCGTCAACGCGCATCCGGGCACGCAACCCGTCCTCGTGCGATTCCAGATGCAGGTCCGAGGCATCGGCACGCACCGCCTGGCGCAATAGCTGGTTCACCAGACGGATTACCGGTGCGTCGGCCGAATCCTCCAGCAGATCGCGCGTGGCGCCGGGGCGATCGGGGTCTTCGAGGTCAAAGGCGACGTCGGGATCGGCCGCCGATTTCGGCTCGGCGTCATAGAGCCGCGCCAGCGCGTTCTGAAACGCGGTGGCGTCCAACGGTGTCGGGGTCAGCGCGGCGCCGGCACGCCGGCGCGCTTCGCGCAGCCCGTTCGTCGTCGCCTCGGGGCCAAGGAACAGGGTCGCGCCGTCCAGGGCGACCTGGTTGTCGCGGGCAAAGGCAAAGGGCAGGCGCGTATCGGCCATTGCCCGCCCCCCTATTGCCCGTCCACCAAAAGGCGGGGCGGCAGCGCCGGGAAAAGGCGATCGCGCACGGCACGGTCGACATAGGTTTCGTCGAAGGGCTGGTTCAGATCGACGCCGTCAAAGGGAAATCCCGACCGTTCGACCTGCGGATAGACCGAGTCGTTTCGCGGGTTGATCTGGCGGCTGAGGTCCTCGCTGCGGCGGGCGATTTCGCGCGTGATCTGCGTGGCCTCGCGATCGTTGGCCACCGTGCGCGGGCGCAGCATGATCAGAAGGACGCGCTGCCCCTCTTGCACCGCGTTGCCGCGAAACAGGGCGCCCAGGATCGGCAGGTTCGACAGGCCCGGCACGCGTTCGTTGTTGGTGCGCGAGCTGTCCTCGATCAGACCGCCCAGAATGATCACATGGCCGTCGCCGACCAGCGCGTTGGTGGACAACCGGCGCCGGGCCGTGACCTCGCCCCCGGCCGCCGAGGTGGTGCCGGTCAGGTTCGACACTTCCTGTTCGATCTGCAGGCGAACGGTTTCATCCTGGGTGATCTGCGGACGCACACGCAGGGTCAGGCCCACGTCCTGGCGTTCGATCGTCTGAAAGGGGCGTTCGGGCACGGGGCTGTCGCCGACGGTTGCGAAGGTTCCGGTGACAAAGGGCACGTTCTGCGCCACGATGATCTCGGCTTCCTGATTGTTGAGCGTCAGAACCGCCGGCGTGGACAGAAGCCGGGTGCTGCGTTCGCGCGCGATCGCGGTCAGAAGGGCTGCGAAACTGCGCCGGTCGCTGGCACCCAGAAAACCGCCGCCGCCGGGATTGGGCGCCTCGCCGTCCATCGCGGCGCTGATCAGCGTGATGAGCGAGCTGCGCCCATCGAGCTGGAACGAGGTGCCGCCGCCGATCACATCGTTGAGGACGCCGCCGAACTGCACCGACAGGTCGGAAAAATTCTCGGCCGAAACTTCGAAAATGACCGCCTCGATCAAGACCTGCGATGGGCGCACGTCCAGTTCACGGACCGATTGCGTGATGCTATCGATCCGGTCGCTGGGCGCGACGATCAGCAGCGCATTGCTTTGCGGCTCGGCCACGACGGTGATGGCCGCGGGGCCCTCGCCATCCGAGGTGCCGATGGACTGGCGCACCACTTCCGACAATTCGCGCGCATCGGCATAGTTGAGCCGCACCACCCTTGAGACGGATCGCTGTTGCGGCAGGTCCAGCTGGCTGACCACATTGCGCATCCGTGTGCGAAACTCGGACGGACCCGATACGACGATCGTGTTCGCCCGCGAATCGGCCGAGATGCTGGCGCCTGCCGGCGTGTTGGCCACGGCCTGAAGCACCGGCAACAATTCTTCGGCGCGCCCGTGGGTCAGGCGTATCGCCTCGACCGAGCGGTCGCGCGATTCGCCCAGCCGGGTGATCAGCGCCTCGATCCGCGCGATGTTCTCGCGCCGGTCCGACAGCACCAGCAGGCCCGCTGACGGGATCGGCGTCAGCATCGCATCGGGCGGAATCAGCGGTTCGACTACATCCATGATCTCGACTATGTCCGAGGCGTCGACCTGGATGGCACGGGTTTCGAAGGCGCCCCCGCGACCGCGGTCGCTGCCGGGGGACAACTGCCGCGCGGAACCCAGCGGCACGATACGGTCGATTCCGTCGCCCTCGACGATGGTCAGGTCGTTCAGCTCAAGAATGTTGAGAAAGATTTCATAGACGGTCGCGGGCTCGACCGGGGTGGGGGCAAAGACCGTCACCGTGCCGGTGACGGATGGATCGACCAGGAAATTGCGCTCGGTCTCTTCAGAGACCAGTTGAACGAAACTGCGCAGATCGACGTCGCGCAGATCCAGCCGGATCTGGGCATCGCCCGCACGCGGCATCGCCGCCAGAAACGCAAGAAAAACACACAGGAAGGGGGCGATACGAGTCATGCAGGCGATTGTTGCTTTTTCGGGGTCAAGGTCAACCGTGGAACGTGTCTTGCGCTCAAGCTGTGACCGGCGCCGATCTAGGGTCCATCGCGCCAGCGGCTGTCGTCGCCGGCCCGCATGTCGGGCTCTGGATCGTCGGCGTCGGTGGGTTCGACATCCTCGAATATGTCGTCATCGGAAAACGACAGCAGATATGCCGGCCCGAAACCCTGAAGCACCACCCCATCGGGCGTGATCTCGACCACGCGTTCGCCGCCGGAAAGCTGTGATCCCACGCGAACAACCTCAACACCTTGCGTGCTTTCGACCAGCGCCCAGCCTCCTTCTGGCTGGGTAACCATGCCGCGCAGGCTGTAGTCGCTGTAGTCATAGGGCTGATAATCGTCTTCCTCATCCTCGGGGGCTGGGGCCTCAACCTGCGGCTCGGCTGCTGGCGTTTCCGGCGCCGGTTCGACGCCGAACGCGGCGGGCCAGGGTTCGGGCACCTGTGCCTGCGGGTCTTGCTGCGCCTGACCGCTGGGTGCAGGCGCAAGCGGGGCGGCCTGCGGTGCGGGCAACAACAGCGCCAGCGCAAGCGACGCCAGCCCGAAACCCGCGACCAGCCCGCCCGCCAGCAAGGCCAGCGGATGGGCGCGCGGGCGGATTTGCACGGTGAAAGAGTGGTCAACGCTCACAATGTACCTTGGCCTCGGTCGGACAATCCCCTGCTGGACAATAGCGGCCCGCGCCTTTAGCTTTCAATCGGCAATTCATCATCGGGTCCGGCCATGCCTTTCGTTCGTTTTCCGAAGGCTCTGTTGCTCGCCGTTCTGGCCGGGGCCCTGGTCGGTTGCGAGAATGCCGGCACGCTCGCCGGCGGGGGGCCGCGCAGCGATTATCTGGTCGCGCGCACGGCTCTGGAAAACGGCAATTACCCGCTGGCCATTCGTCGGTATGAGACCCTGATCGACCGAGTGGGTCCGGGCGCGAGTGCACGGCTGCAACTGGAATATGCCCACAGCCTGCTGCGTGCCAGCCGGTATGACGATGCGATCCAGGCCACGGCATCGCTGGCCGAGCGCAATCCCGATTCCATTCAGGCATCGGCCCTGGCCGTGCGTGGAACCGCCCGCCATGAAGCCGCGCGCGAATTCATCGAACGCGGTGAAAGCGACGAGGCCCGCGCGCTGCTTGAGGCGGCGCGCGCCGATCTGGACCGATTTCTGGATGACAACGCCGCGCTCGACGCGGCGGGCAGCATGCGCGCACGCACCGAACTGATTGCGGCGGACCTGCGCAGCCTGGGCTGAGCGGTGACGCGCACTGTGTGCAAAAAATGCCGGTTCGCGCACTTTTTTCTAACCCTTGAGCGGTTTTTCGCCTAATAATGGTCGTGGGTGCGGCACGATATCGCACCCCTTGGATTGCGGTGCGGGCAAACCGGCCGCTTTTACGAGGGACAAATCACGTGACAAATCGATTTTCATTTCGTGCGGTGGCCAGAGTTTTGAGTGCCACCGTTCTTTTCATGGGCGTGTCGGCGGCGGCCCCGGCAGATGCGATGGTCCAGTTTCGCGGCGGCGGTTTCATGACCGACTTCTCGCCCGAATGCGCGACCGGCGGATTCGGTGGGACCATCATGGTGACATCGCGCTATCGCCCTTCGGGCCTGTCGGGGAATGGCCCGCGGTCGTGGTTGACCGTGATGCACGAACCGGGTGCGGTCAATTTCAACACCCAGGGGCGTTTCCAGCGGAGCTTCGCGCCGGTTGAGGCTGTCGCATTATACAGCAGCGTCTGGCCACTGATCAGCCCGCAGCCGCAGGTGCAGCTTCTGCCCGGCACCACCTTTAGTTTGAACGGCGACTCGACCTTCGTGGCGCTGATCGGTGAGGTGAACCACTTCGCGCAGATCGAGGACTGTTCGTTCCGCCTTCGTCTTTACATGCGCCGCGTGTAAGCGCGCCGCAACCAGCAAGGACTTTCACGCCCGGAATCGGCAGATCGACGATCAACGGGCATGCATCAAAGGATGAACCGATGATTCTTTCCAGATTCACAGCGCCCATTGCGCGCATTGCCGCGTTCGCGGCGCTTGTCGGCGGCGGAGCTGTTACCATGGCGCAGGCACAGAACCAGGTCCAGTTTCGCGGCGGTGGGTATGTATCGAATTTCAGCGGCTGCGAGGACTATGGCTGGAACGCCGATACGAACATGATGATCCGCGCCCGCTACAGCCCTGGCGAACTTGCCGCCAACGACAACCGGACCTCGCTCTCGGTCTATCTGCCCATGGGGGCCGAGAACTATTCGCGGCGGGGGAGTTTCGGGCGAAATTTCCGCGGTGTGCAGGGAAGTTTCGTCTGGTCCGGTGGTGGCCGCATCATACCCAGGCCGCGGGTTCGTGTGATCGCACAGAACCCGCAAAACATCTCTGACACGACCGGTGAAATCCAGATGCGCCTCAGGGTGCGCAATTTCGGCGTTCTGGAAGGATGCATGGCCGAGATCGGCCTGGTGATGACGCGCTGAACCGGCGCTCATGGCTGTGCCATGGCCCGCCTGCGCCGGCCATGGCACGAACAGTGCGTCAGGCTGCGTCCACCCTTGGCAGAAAGGCCGCGATCGTTTCGGCCAGCTGTACAAGGGTCGTGGGCTTGGTCAGGAAACCGTCGAAACCGGCCTTGCGCGTGCGCCCGATTTCGTCGCTGAGGACATTCGCGGTCAGCGCGACGATCGAGATCGATCGCGCCAGTTCGACCGCGTCGATGGCCTCCCGGCTGCGAATGGCGGCGGTCATGGCGTATCCGTCCATCACCGGCATGTGCAGATCCGCCAGGATCAGACCGTATCGGGCTTTTTCCAGCATGCTCAGGGCCTCGGCCCCGTTCTTTGCCAGATCCGCACTCAGACCCAGAAGATCCAGCTGGCGCAAGATGACCTTCTGGTTCATCGGGTCGTCCTCGACCACAAGGATCGGTTGATAGCAGCGGGCATCGAACCGGGTGCCGGCGTCGGTTGTGGCCGGCCGCTGGCTGTCTTGGGTCGCGCGCAGGCCAAGCCCGCAGGCCCTGTTCACGGCCTTGACCAGAGAATCGCAGGTCAGCAGATCGGGGCGCAGGCAGGTGCCCTGCGCGGCATCGGTTTCCGTGTGGCGCGGATCGCAGATCAGAACTTCCGGCACGTCGGATGGCAGCGCAGGATGATCCGTGCCATCCGGCGCGGCGATCACGACATCGGCGTCGGTGAACACCGGCGGCGATGCGCCGCTTCCGGCCGAGGGCAGGCGCGTGACCCGTGCGCCTTCGTGATGCAGATATAGGGCCAGGTCGTCGGACGGATAAACCGTGCTTTCGACGATCAGGCAATGAAGGCCGGACAGGCGCGGTGGTCGGGCTTCGGCCGGTTCGGACGTACCTTCCAGGGGCAGGCTGACCCGAAAAGTCGATCCGCGCCCCGGCGCACTGTCCAGGGTGATTGCGCCCTCCATCTTTTCGACGATGCGCCTGGTGATTGTCAGGCCAAGCCCGGTTCCCCCGAAACGCCGGGTGATGGACTCTTCGCCCTGAACGAAGGGCTGGAAGATGCGCGCGCGCACGGCCTCGGTCATGCCGATCCCGTTGTCCTCGAACGACAGGTCCAGGGTGGGGGTGGTCGCCCCGGTCATGCGGGCACGCAACTTCACATGCCCCTGACCGTCATGGCCGGCGCTGAACTTGATGGCATTGCCCAGCAGGTTGTAGACGACCTGGCGCAACCGCGACGGATCGCCGACGACAAGGCGGGGCAGGGCCGGATCAATGAACAGGCTGATGCGCACATTGCGCTGCAACGCAAACCCACCCAGCACGCGCGCGTTGTCCAGGATCAGCGCCGGCAAATCGAAGCGCTCGCGCTCGATCGTCAGCTCGTTCGCCTCGATCTTTGACAGGTCCAGAACATTGTCGATCAGACCCAGAAGATGCTGCGCCGAGGATCGCATATGCTGCAAGAGGCCCGCCTGATCGCTGTCCAGTCGACTGTGTGACAACACCTCGGCAAAGCCCAGAACCGCGTTCAGGGGCGTGCGGATTTCATGGCTCATGGTTGCCAGGAATATCGATTTTGCCTGGTTCGCCTGCTCGGCCGATGTGCGCGCCAGCCGGTCGGCCTCGGCGGCGAGGCGCAGGGAAATGTCCCGCAACGACACGATGAACCGCGTCTCGTCGTCCTCGGTGAACTGGCTGACCGAGATTTCGGCGGGGAAGTGGTCGCCGTCGCGGCGTGTCGCCAGCACCGTCCCCCAGGCCGTGCCGTCCGCCGAACGCCTGAGCTGATCCATGAGACGGTCCATGATGCCGTCGGCGTCGGCGCCTTCCTCATGGATCAGCGTGCGCAGCGCCAGCCCCTCCATGGAATCGATCTCATGGCCGAACATCTGCGCCGCCTGCCGGTTGGCCAGAACGACCGCGCCCTTGCAATCGGCGATCAGCGCGGCGTCGGGTGCGCTTTCGAACAGGCGGCGGAACTTCAGCTCGACCTGTTCCCGTTGCCGGTGCGCCTGTTTGATGGTGGTCACGTTCTCATGCACGATCAGAAAAAGTGGTCGCGCGGCATTTGAAAAGCTCTTGACGGTGCAAACATACCACGTCACGCCCTTCGGCGTGGGGCAGGAATACTCAAAGCTCCCTTCGGAGCGTTGCCCGGACAGAACCTCGCGCAGAAGCCGGGCGGCCTGTGCGGCCTCGGTGCTGGCAGAGGCCGCGCTATCGCAGACGTCCAGATAGTTGGTGCCGATGCTGACCGATTGTTCGCTGGCGCCATTGATGCGCGCGAAATCGAACCATGCACTATTGGCAAAGATGATCTCGCCGCTTCGGTCCAGCACCGCCACATGCGAATTCATCGTATCCAGCAGTGAGCGGCTGAACTGTTCGCTGGCGCGGATCGTGTCCATGGCGCGATGGCTTTCCAAGAGCCCGCCAATGCCGACACCGGCCAGCGAAAGCGCCCCGCGCACCATCTTCACGTTGCGAAACGGGCTGCGCCGCATGATCGACAGGACACCGAGAACTTCGCCCTTGCTGTCCAGCAATGTGGTGCCGGCATAGGCGTCGATCTCGTCCAGGCCAAGGCCGCCGACATCGCCGTAGGAGGCACGCACGCGTGCATTGTAGAGGCATGTGCCGCGCGCCATGGTGACCTTGCACGGCGTTCCGGCCAGCCGGTAGCTGTAATTCGGTACCGCGCGGCCATCGGCAAACACCGCGACCGTTTCAAGCCAGTCCGGTGCTGCCTCGTCGGGAACGGCCAGTTGCACGATCTCGGCACCGAGGATCTCGCTCAGCCGGCGGGTGGCATGCCGCGCGAAAACCGGAAACTCCTGCCCTACGGCATCAACGGAAATCAACCGCAGGATCGCGTCGATGGTCTTGGGGCCGGTGATGTTCTCCATGAACAGGACGATGCCGCCGATTTCGTCGTTCTCATCGCGCCATGGCCCCAGTTCCCAGCGATGCCAAGAGACCGTGCCGCTGGAATCGACCCAGCGGGCTTCGGCCTGGCTGAGGTGTTCGCCCTTCAGCCCGCGTTGATGGGCGTCGCGCCAGAAATCGGGAAGGTCCGGGAAGACATCATAATGCGAGCGGCCGGGCGACTCGCTGTCGCCGGTTTCGAAAAGCTCGGTCCAGCTGCGGCTGACCGCGACATAGCGCATCTGCCGGTCGAACATGGCCAGGGCGATTGGCGCCTGCTGAACGAAGTTCCTGAGCGCAAAAGGATTTTCGCGTAGATGCCTGGGGATCTTTTCGGACATTTCAGGGTTCGAGGAAATCCTCGATATTAGGCCGCCGTCGTCGGATTGGTCGCCGTTCATGTGGGTCGAGACGCCCTCGGGAGAATTGCGCAGGCCGAATTCCCAGAAACTACACGTCAGATGTGCAAAAATCAAACGAATCGTCCTCTGCGCGAGTGACATCGCGCTGGGCGACAGCTGCATGTCCGGTCACTTTGCTGCGGGGCGGCAAGGCGCGTGCGCGGCTTGCGGTCATGATGGCCCGGCCGCCTCGCCCTGCGCGCGCGCGGCGGCAAGATCCTGTCCGGGGGCAAGCGCCTGGGGGTCGAGGCGCAGCTCGATCACGGCGGGCAGCCCGCAAGATTGCGCCCGCTCCAGCGCCGGTGCGAAATCCTCGGTCCGTTCGACGGTTTCGCCATGTGCCCCGTAGGCGCGCGCCAGCGCGGCGTAATCGGGATTGAACAGATCGGTGCCGCTGACCCGGCCGGGATAGCTGCGTTCCTGATGCATGCGGATCGTGCCATAGCGGCCGTTGTTGCACACGATGGTGACAACCGCGGCACCGTATTGGCGGGCGGTGGACAGTTCGTTCAGGGTCATCTGGAAATCGCCGTCTCCCGCCACGCAGATGACCGGGCGGTCGGGATGTTCCAGCTTGGCCGACACCGCTGCGGGAAAGCCGTAGCCCATGCTGCCCGAGGTCGGCGCCAGATGGCCGGGAAAGGCGCGGGCCCGGAAATAGCGATGCAACCACGCCGCGAAATTACCGGCGCCATTGGTGATGATCGCATTGTCGGGCAGCGTGTCGGACAGATGCTTCATCACCTGTTCCAGCTTGACCGCGCCTGGCGTCTCGCGCGGGGTGATCCAGGCCTGGTAATCGGCGCGCGCCTGGCGTGTCCATTCGGCCCAATCCGGATGGGCGGGCGCGTTGCGCCGAGCCAGGCGCGCGATCACATCGACGGCGGGCGCGGGCAGGGCCAGATCGGGGCGGAACACCCGGCCCAGTTCGTCGGGGTCGGGGTGGACATGGATCAGCGTCTTGCCGGGGTTGCCGGGTTTTACCAGCTCATACCCGCCCGTCGCGATGTCGCCAAAGCGCGCGCCCAGGATCAGCAGGCAATCGGCATCCTTCAGGCGTTGCGCAAGGGCCGGGTTCATGCCGACGCCCAGATCGCCGGCGTAATGGGGGTGGCGGTTGTCCATCCGGTCCATGCGTCGGAAGGTGGCGACAACCGGCAGATCGAAGGCCTGGGCGAAATCGGCCAGATCGCGCGCCGTCTGGGCCGACCAGACCGACCCGCCAGCGACGACAAGCGGACGCTGCGCCTTGCACAACGTCTCCAGCACCGCGTCGATCTGTTCCGCGCAGACCGAGGCCGGCATTGTCGCAACGGGTGGAATATCCGGCACGTCCGCGCGCGCCGACAACATGTTTTCCGGCAGCGCCAGAACCACCGGGCCGGGACGCCCGGAAAGCGCGGTGTGAAACGCGCGGCTGACGTATTCGGGGATACGGTCGGTCTGGTCGATCTCGGCGGCCCATTTGGCAAGCGGGGTGAAAAAGGCGCGGTAATCGACCTCTTGAAACGCTTCGCGGTCGCGGTGGGTGTTGTCGATCTGGCCCACGAACATGATCAGCGGCGTCGAATCCTGGCGCGCGACATGAATACCGCTGGATGCGTTCGTGGCGCCCGGCCCGCGGGTGACGAAGACGATGCCGGGCTGGCCCGTCAGCTTGGCATGGGCCTCGGCCATCATGCATGCGCCGCCCTCATGGCGGCAGACGATGTTTTCGATCCCGCTGTCGTGCAGGCCGTCGAGCGCGGCAAGAAAGCTTTCGCCCGGCACGGAAAAGACCCGCCGCACGCCCTGCGCCTTGAGTTGATCGACCAGTATCTGCCCGCCATGGCGCATGTTGCCTTGCATTCCGTGCTCCTTGCTTTTGCGCCGGGCAAGATCGCGCATCGGCGCGGCAGGCGCAAGCTTGCCCCTGTTACTGGCGGAACTAGGTCAGACAGGATGGCCGGGAAGGGAAAGGCGTAAGATGGGGCTATTGGGTTTGTGTGGCTCGTTGCGCAGGGATTCGCACAATCGCAAGCTGATGATGCTTGCGGCGGCCAGCTTTGGCGGGCGTTTCGAGGAGGGTGATCTGCGCCTGCCGCTTCTGGATGTCGATGTGCAGGATGAGATCGGTCTGCCGCCTGAAGTCCAGCACCTGGTCGAGCAGATCAAGGTGGCGGATGCGCTGTTGATCGCCTGTCCGGAATACAACAAGGCGCCGCCTGGCCTGCTCAAGAATGCGCTGGACTGGATCAGCCGCGCACCGGGACATGTGCTGGAGGGCAAGCCCGTCGCCCTGGTGTCGGCTGCGGCCGGGCGGGCCGGTGGCGAGCGTTCGCAATCGATCATGCGCTGGATGCTGCACCCGCTGCGCGCCGAGGTTCTGACGCACCCCGAGGTTCTGGTCGGCCACGCGGCGGATGCGTTCGACGCCGACGGAGTGCTGTTGTCAGAACGTTATCGCAAGGCGATCGATGCCCTGATGGCGCGGCTTGCGCAAGCCGCGCAGCAGGCGTCGCGGTAGTATGCGTATGCGCGCGCGCCCCGCGCTTTCGCCGGGGCGCGGTCTTGATCATTCCGGGATTTCGCCGGACATGCCCTCGACATAGAAGTTCATGCCCAGCAGGTCGCTGTCGGGCGCCACTTCACCATCTTCCAGCCAGGCCGAGCCGTCCTGACGATTGATCGGCCCGGTGAACGGGTGATACTCGCCCGTGCGGATCGACTCGATCATTTCTTCGGCCTCGGCCTGCACGTCGTCGGGGATGCGGTCGTTGAACGGCGCAAAGGTCACTTCGTCCTCGGGGATGCCGTGCCAGACGTTCTGTGCCTCCCATTCACCGTCAAGCCGGGCCTGGATCCGCTCGATGTAATAGGGGGTCCAGTTGTCGATGATCGCGGTCAGGTGCACGTCGGGCGCGAATTCCGTCATGTCGGATGCCTGCCCGAATGCCAACGCGCCGCGATCCTGCGCCACTTGAAGCGGCGCGGTTGAATCGGTGTGCTGCATCAGGATGTCTGCGCCCTGGTCGATCAGGGCTTCGGCCGCCGCGGCCTCTTGCGCGGGATCGAACCACGAATACGCCCAGACCACGCGGAACCGTACATCCGGGTTGACGGCGCGTGCGTGCAGATAGGCCGAGTTGATGCCCATGATCACCTCGGGGATCGGGAACGAGGCGATATAGCCGATCGTGTCGGTTTCGGTCATACGGCCGGCAATATGGCCGATCACTGCGCGCCCTTCGTAAAAGCGTGCGTTGTAAAGCGACACATTCGGCGATTCCTGCTGATAGCCGGTCGCGTGTTCAAAGGCGACATCGGGGAAACGCTCGGCCACGGCATTGACGGCCGGGCCATACCCGAACGAGGTCGCAAAGATCATGTCTGTGCCCGACAGCGCCATCTGGGTCAGGATGCGTTCGGCATCGGGGCCTTCGGGGACGTTTTCCACATAAGAGGTCTCGACCGCGTCGCCGAAATGTTCCTGCGCGGCAAGCCGGGCCTGGTCATGCGCATAGGTCCAGCCGAAATCGCCCGGCGGTCCGATATAGATGAAGCCGACCTTGAGCGGGTCGTCCTGGGCCATGGCCGCGCCGCCCAGCGCGGACAGGCCCAACGCCAGGGCCGAGGTGGCAATTAGGGTTCTGCGTTTCATCGAGGATGCTCCGTGTTGCAGTGCGGGTCTGTGTCCGCGGGTTGAGGCGCCGGCATCAGCCGGCTGCGTGGAATGGTTTGCCCAGCGACCCCGGCGCGGCAAGCGATTTGCGCGCCCGGCCCGATGACATGATCACCAGAACCAGAATAGTGATCAGATAGGGCGACATGGCAAGATATTCGGCAGGAATTCGAATGCCTGCTGCCTGAAGATTCAATTGCAGCACAAGGATGCCGCCAAACAGATAGGCGCCCAGCATCGCGCGAACGGGCCGCCAGGATGCGAACACCACCAGTGCCAGCGCGATCCATCCGATGCCTGCGGTCATGCCCTCGGTCCATTGCGGAACGCGAATCAGGCTGAGATAGGCGCCACCCATGCCCGCACAGGCGCCGCCGAACATGATCGCCAGTATCCGCACGCGCAGAACCCGGTAGCCCAGGGCATGCGCGGCATCGTGGTTTTCGCCCACAGCGCGCAGGATGCGCCCGCTGCGCGTATAGGTCAGCCAGAACCAGACCGCGACCACGATCGCGACCGAGACATAGACCATCGGATCATGCCGAAACAGGATCGGGCCCAGAACCGGGATATCGCTGAGAAGGCCAAGATCCAGCTTGGCGGTGCGCGGCGGCACCACCCCGGCGTATCCTTGCCCCAGAAGGGCCGAGAAACCGAGCCCGAACAGGGTCAGCGCCAGCCCGGATGCGACCTGATTGGCCTTGAGAAGCTGGGTCAGGACACCGAAGATCAGCGACAACGCCGCGCCGCCCGCCATCGCCGCCAGCATGCCCAGATAGGGGTTGCCGGTCGTCACGGCGGCGGTGAAACCGACCACGGCGCCGGTGATCATCATGCCCTCGACCCCCAGATTCAGCACACCCGAACGCTCGACCACCAACTCGCCGATGGCTGCCAGCAGGATCGGCGTTGCCGCCACCATCAGCGCCGCCGCCAGGACCATCGGGTTGAACGAAGAAAAATCCATCACGCGGCCTCGTGCGTTTTCAGGCGAATACGGTAATTCGACAGCACGTCGACCGCCAGCAGGAAGAACAAGAGCATTCCCTGAAACACCTGGATCGCGGCTGATGGCAGACCCAGGGTGAATTGCGCGAGTTCGCCGCCGATATAGGTCAGCGCCATCAACAGCCCCGCCAGGGCGATGCCGACCGGGTGCAACCGGCCGAGAAACGCCACGATGATCGCGGTAAAGCCGTAGTAGGCGTTGAAATCGATCGAGACCAGACGCGCCGGGCCCGAGACCTCGAACATCCCGGCCAGCCCCGCCATCGCGCCCGAAAAACCAAGGCACAGAACCACCAGCCGCGCGGGCGCGACACCGGCGAATTTCGCCGCGCGCGGGGCTTGCCCGGCCAGCTGGACCTGAAAACCCAGGATGTGACGGTGCAGCATGATATAGGTGAAGATCACGGCGATGAAGGCCGCGACCACCCCCCAGTGCATGCCGGTGTCGGCGATCAGCTCGTTGTTGGCGGCGGCGGGATATTGCGCGATATTGCGCGAACCGGGAAATCCCGCGCCATCCGGGTTGCGCATCAGGCCCACCGACATGGCCGCCAGGATCTTTTCGGCGACATAGACCAGCAGCAGCGACACCAGGATCTCGTTGGTGTTGAACCGCGTTTTCAGGATGGCCGGGATCATCGCCCAGGCCCAGCCGCCAAAGGCCCCGGCCAGCACCATCAACGGAAAGATGTACCACCCTTCGGCCGGCCAGAACGCCAGCGCGACCGCCGCGCCGCAGAGCGCGCCGATGATGTATTGCCCCTCGGCGCCGATATTCCAGATGCCGGCGCGAAACCCCACCGAAAGCCCCACCGCGATCAGGATCAGGGGGCCTGCCTTGACCAGCAGCTGCGGGCGCGAATAATCCGCGACCTGCGGGTTGAACAGCGGATCCCAGAAGATCAGCTTGATCGCAATGAACGGATCCTTGCCCAAGGCCATGAAAAGGAACCCGCCCGCAATCATGGTTAGCAGTACCGCCAGGAAGGGGGTTGCCCAGTTCCACCGCTTCGACGGCTGGGGGCGCTTGTCAAGCCGCAGCATCGCTGTCTCCCTCTGCGCCGCCCAGCATCAGGCCGATCGCCTCCATTGTCAGGCCCTTGACCGGGCGCGCGGCGCTGAGCCGGCCGCCGTTCAGGGCTGCGAAAGTGTCGGCCACTTCCAGGATCTCATCCAGGTCCTGGCTGATCACGACCACCGCGGCACCGTTTTGCGCAAGGTCCATCAGCGCCTGGCGGATCGCCGCCGCGGCCGAGGCATCGACACCCCAGGTCGGTTGGTTCACCACCAGCACCTCGGGCCGTTGCAGGATTTCACGACCAATGACGAACTTCTGCAGATTGCCGCCTGACAGCGCGCGGGCCGCGACATGCGGGCCGGGTGTGCGCACGTCGAACCGGCGGATGATGCGCTCGGCAAAGGCGCGTGCGCGCCCTGCGTCGATGAAGCCGCGGCGCACCAGCTTCTCGCGCCAGGCCCCGGTCAGAAGCGCATTTTCCGTCAGGTTCATGTCGGGCGCGGCGGCATGGCCAAGGCGCTCTTCGGGGGCGCACAGAAGCCCCAGCGCCCGGCGCGCCGTCGGACCCTTGTCGCCCGCCGGATCGCCCTTGACCCGGACGGCGTCCGCCCGGCTGCGCAATTCGCCCGAAAGTCCGGCCAGCAACTCGTCCTGCCCATTGCCCGCAACGCCGCCGATCCCCAGGATCTCGCCGGCTTGCACCGTGAGAGACACATCCTTGAGGCTTGTTCCGAATGCATAGGGCGAACGCAGGTTCAGGTCGCGGACCTCCAGCAAGACCCGACCAGGCTTGTGGGCCGGGCGCTCTGGCCGGTGCAGGGCTGTGCCCACCATCATCTCGGCCAGCGCGCGCGCGGTCTGTTCGCGCGGATCGCAGCGGGCGACGACCTCGCCATGCCTGAGAACGGTCGCGGTCTCGCACAGGGCGCGGATCTCTTCCAGCTTGTGCGAGATATAGAGGATCGATCGGCCCTCGGACCTGAGTTGGCGCAGGGTGCGAAACAGGATGTCCACCTCCTGCGGGGTCAGAACCGATGTCGGCTCGTCCATGATCAGAAGATGCGGGTCCTGCAACAGGCAGCGCACGATCTCGACACGCTGACGCTCGCCCGCCGACAGTTCGCCGACCAGCCGCGACGGGTCCAACGGCAGGCCATAGGCGGTCGAAACCTCGCGGATTCGCGCGGCAAGTTTGCGGATCGGGGGCGGCCGGTCCATGCCCAGCGCCACGTTTTCGGCCACGTCGAGTGCATCGAACAGGCTGAAGTGTTGAAAGACCATGGCCACCCCGGCCTGGCGCGCCTGTGTGGGCGCGGCCGGCGCATAAGGCTGCCCGCGCCAGAGCATTTGCCCCGAATCGGGCCGAAGCAGGCCATAGACGGCCTTGACCAACGTCGACTTGCCCGCCCCGTTCTCGCCCAGCAGGGCATGGATTTCACCCTTGCCGATCGAAAAACTGACATCGCTGTTGGCGATCACGCCGGGATAGGCCTTGGTCAGACCTTCGATGGACAGCAGCGGTTCGGTCATCCGGCGGCCTCTTGTCTGTGCGCCATGGTGCTACCCTGGCTCAGTAGCGCGGCCGCCACCCCCACGGCAATGGCTTGCGGGTGTTTGCCAAGCGCGGGCGTACCGATCGGGCATCGAATGCGCGAAATCCGGGCATCACTGTGCCCCAGAGTCCGCAACCGGGTGCGAAACCGCGCCCATTTGCTGGCCGATCCGATCAGGCCGGCGCTGCCGAACCCATGCAGCAGCAGCCGATGGCACAACTCAAGGTCCAGGGCATGGCTGTAGGTCACGATCAGATGGTCGGCCTGCGACGGGGCCGATGCGACCCGTTCGGCCGGATCTTGCGCCGCGCGCGATTGCACGCCGGGCGGGCAATCGGCGGGAAACCGGCCCGTGGCGGTGTCGATCCAGGTGATGGAGAAGCCTGGCAGCGGATGGATGACATCGACCAGCGCCCGCCCGACATGCCCTGCCCCCCATATCCACAACGCGCGCGCGGGCGCTGTGACCGGCTCGGCCAGCCACCCGGCTTTCCACACCGTTCGTGCAGGTTCGGCGTCACGCCCGTCGCGGCGCGCGCGTTGCATCCGCGCCAGCGCCAGCGGCATCTCGGCGCTGCCCTCGATCCGTCGGATGTACACTCCGGTCGCCGGCAGAGCCGCAAGCGCGTCGGGGTCCAGACGCTCATAGACCAGCGTCACCGCGCCGCCACAGCACTGACCCAGCGCCGGGCCCAGCGGAACGCGCTCGGCCACCGGGCCGCCACCCGCCAAGAGATCGCGCGCGCGCTGCGTGGCCGCATGTTCGAGCGCGCCGCCGCCGATCGTGCCGCTCTGGCCGGTTTCCCAGATCAGCATCGACGCCCCGGCCTCGCGCGGGCTCGATCCCCTGTGCGAGGCGATCGCCACCCGCACCAGCGCGGGTTCCCGCCGCAGAATGCGTTCGATGGCGGCTCGGTCGATCATCGCGCAGTCTCCTTTTGGCGGGCGATCGCGGCCAGAAGGCGCTCGGGGGTGGCCGGGGCGTCCAGCGCCGGATACAGGCTGCCGTCGCCGCAGGCCGCAACCGCATCCGACAGCGCCATCAGGACCGATATTCCCAGCATGAAAGGCGGCTCGCCCACCGCCTTCGAGCGATGGATCGTCTCTTCACGGTTCTGTCCGTCCCATAACATGACATTGAACGCGCGCGGGCGGTCCCCGAAAGCCGGGATCTTGTAGGTCGAGGGGGCATGCGTGCGCAGCCGCCCGTCGTCATCCCAGACCAGTTCCTCGGTGGTCAGCCAGCCCGCGCCCTGCACGAACCCGCCCTCGATCTGGCCGGTATCCAGCGCCGGATTCAGGCTCTTGCCGCAATCATGCACGATGTCGGTGCGCAGGATGCGGTTCTCGCCGGTCAGGGTATCGACCACAACCTCGGAACAGGCGACGCCATAGGCGAAATAGAAAAATGGGCGGCCCTTGCCCGCGATCCTGTCCCATTCCAGCTTGGGCGTACGGTAATACCCCGTCGCCGACAGGCTGACCCGCGCGGCATAGGTCAGCGCGGCTGCCTCGGCGAAACCGTAGTCGTATCCCGGAACGCTGACCTTGCCTTCGGCAAAGACGACCTGTCCGGCCGGGCATTGATGCCTCTCGGCGATCACGCCTGCGATCCGGTCGCGCAAGGTCTCGCAGGCGACCCTGACTGCCATGCCGTTCAGGTCCGATCCCGAACTGGCCGCCGTGGCCGAGGTGTTGGGCACCTTTGCGGTGTCCGTGGCGGTGATCTTGACCGCCCCCAGATCCAGCCCGAAAACCCCTGCCGCCACCTGCGCCACCTTCTGGAACAGGCCCTGACCCATTTCGGTGCCGCCATGATTCAGGTGTATCGATCCGTCCTGATAGACATGCACCAACGCCCCGGCCTGGTTCAGATGGGTCAGCGTGAACGAGATGCCGAATTTCACCGGCGTCAGGGCGATCCCGCGTTTCAGAACCGGGCTTTGGGCGTTCCACGCAGCGATTGCCGCGCGCCGTGCCCGGTAATCGCACGCGGCCTCCAGCTTTTCTGTCATCGCGTGCAGGATGAAATCCTCAACCACCATGCCATAGGGCGTCTCGCGCCCCATTTTCTGTCCGGAAATATCCTCGGGGGGAGGCCGCAGGCCGTGGGGGGCAGACAGCCCCCCGTCCGACCTCTCCGCTGCGCACTCCGGGTAGTAGTTCATTCGCCGCAGGTCCAGCGGATCCATGCGCATCGCGTGGGCGATATGGTCCATCACCCGCTCGATCCCCAGCATGCCCTGGGGTCCGCCGAATCCGCGAAAGGCCGTCGCCGACTGGGTGTTGGTGCGCAGGCGATGGCTCTCGATGCGGACTTCGGGCAGGAAATAGGCATTGTCGGCATGCAGCATGGCACGGTCGGCCACCGGCAGCGACAGATCCTGCGCCCAGCCGCAGCGCGCGTACTGGACGAATTCGATCCCCTGGATGCGCCCGGCCGCATCGACCCCGGCGCGATAGGCGATGCGGAAGTCGTGGCGCTTGCCGGTGATCATGAAATCGTCGTCGCGGTCATAGCGCATCTTGCAGGCCCGGCCGGTCAGATGCGCGGCCAGCGCGCAGGCGATCGCCAGCGCGTTGCCCTGGCTTTCCTTGCCGCCAAAGCCGCCGCCCATGCGCCGCACCTCGATGCGCACGGCGTGCATCGGCACGCCCAGGGCATCGGCCACCTTGTGCTGGATCTCGGTCGGATGCTGGGTCGAGGACTGGACGATCATGTCGCCGCCTTCTTGCGGCAGCGCCATCGCGGCCTGGCCTTCGAGATAGAAATGCTCTTGCCCGCCCATCTCGATCACGCCGTCGATGACATGGGTCGCGCGGGCGATCGCCTTTGTCGCGTCGCCCCGTGCCCAGATGCGTGGTCCGTCCTCGAACCGGCTGTCGGCGGCGATCGCGTCGTCGATGCTCAGGATTGCGGGCTTGCGGTCATAGTCGATCCGGCCCAGCCGCGCGGCTTTTCGCGCGCGCAGGTGACTGTCGGCGATCACCAGGAAGACCGGCTGGCCCAGGTATTGCACCGTGCCCTCGGCCAGCAACGGCTCGTCATGGTTCGACGGACTGCAATCGGCGGGTCGGGGCAGGTCGTCGGCGGTCAGGACCGCGACCACGCCGGGGGCTGCGCGCACGGCCTCCAGATCGATTGCGCGGATGTCGCCATGGGCGATCCCGGACAGGCCGAACGCCAGGTGCAGCGTGCCCGCCGGTGCCGGGATGTCATCGACATATCGGGCCTGGCCTGTCACGTGAAGCCGCGCGGCATCATGCGGCAGCGGTTTGTGAACGCTCATGGCTCGACCTCCAGCACGCGCGTCGGGATGCCCCGGTCCTCGTGGAAATATCGCCACAGCAGGTTACTGGCGGCGTCAAGCCGATAGCGGGAGGAGGCGCGCATGTCCGAAAGCGGCGTGAAGCTTTCGGCAAAAGCCGGAATTGCCGCCGCCACGGTCTCGGCCGTCCAGGGCTGCCCGACAAGCGCGGCCTCGACCGGGCGGGCGCGGGCCGGGATGCCGGCCATGCCGCCAAAGGCGATCCGGGCGCCAGTCACGTGCCCGTCCTGAACCGTGATGTTGAAACAGCCGCACAGGGCGGAAATGTCCTGATCGAACCGTTTGGACAGCTTGTAGCATTTCAGCCGATCGGGCTGTCGCGGAAACGAGACACCCTCGACGAATTCGCCGGGCAGGCGGTCCTGCTTGCCGTAGTCCAGAAAGAAATCCTCAAGCGCCAGCCGCCGCCGGTCGTCGCCCCGGCGCAGATGAAGCACGGCGCCCAGCGCGATCAGCGCGGGCGGGCCGTCGCCGATGGGCGAGCCGTTGGCGATATTGCCGCCGATGGTCGCCGCCGCGCGCACCTGGGCAGAGCCGTAGCGGCGGATCAGCTCGGCGAAATCGGGGTGGTGCGGGGCGATGGCGGGCATCAGCTCGGCCAGCGTCGTGGTGGCACCGATGTGGATCTCGGTGTCACCGACGCTGACACCGCGCAGGGCGTCAATGCCGGCGATGAAGGCCACCGGACCCAGGGTGCGCAACTGCTTTGTCACCCAAAGCCCGACATCGGTCGCCCCGGCGACAAGCCGGCCCTCGGGATAGCGCAGGCACCATTCGGCCAGCGCATCGGCGGTCTGCGGCAGGGCGACATCTGTGTCCGCGGGCGGGGGCGTGCTTGCCCCGCCCGGCCCCGCGACCGGGGATAGTCTCGAACGGACGAAGCCCGGATCCGTTTCGCGGCGCAGCCAGTCGGGCACCGGCTGGTCGGCGGCGCGTTGTGCGGCACGCAAGATTGGCGCATAGCCGGTGCAGCGACACAGATTGCCGGCAAGCGCGGTATCGTGGTCGGTTTCGCCGTTCAGGTGGTTCGTTGCCATCGCCATGATGAAACCGGGCGTGCAGAACCCGCATTGGCTGCCGTGCTGCTCGATCATCGCCTGTTGCACCGGGTGCAGGCTGCCATCGGGCGCTTCCAGTCCTTCGACCGTTCGCACGGCCTTGCCGTGCAGTTGCGGCAGGAACAGGATGCAGGCGTTCAGCGCGCGGGTGCCGCGATCGTCCGACACCATCACCGTGCAGGCGCCGCAATCGCCTTCGTTGCAGCCTTCCTTGGTGCCGGGAAGAGCGCGCGATTCGCGCAGCCAGTCCAGCAGCGTGGTGGTCGGTGCGGCGTCGGTCAGTCTGACCGGATGGCCGTTGATGAGAAAGGCGATGTCCGTCATGGGGGTAAGAAGTCACCTTTTGTTGGCTGGGTCGCGCCATCGCGAAGGACCAGTGAACAGTCACCGGCGGCATCTGGCAAGCGGTAACTCTTCGGCTGTGGCGCAAGCATTTTCGGGATTTCCTTGAAAATAACCCGCGCTTGCGCCTGCCAGTTCCACGGGTAATCATGCGGTCATGAGCGAGGCGCGATTCATCCACTTACGGGTCCATACCGAATACTCCCTGCTGGAAGGCGCCTTGCCGCTGAAGGGATTGGTCAAACTGTGCGAAGCGCAGGCGATTCCGGCCGTGGCAGTGACCGACACCAACAACCTGTTTGCCGCGCTGGAGTTTTCAACGCTTGCCGCAGGCGCCGGTATCCAGCCGATATTGGGCTGCCAGATCGACGTGGTCTTGCCTCCTGCGCAGCCGGGCGACAAGCCGCGCCCGCCGGCGCCGGTGGTCCTGCTGGCGCAGGATGAAACCGGCTACATGAACCTGATGAAGCTCAATTCGTGCCTCTATCTGCGCGAGGGCAGCGCGCTGGTCCATGTCACCCCGGATGAGCTGGAAGCGCATGCGCAGGGTCTGATCTGCCTGTCGGGCGGGCCGGACGGGCTGATCGGCCAGTTGATCCGTGACGGCCAGTCGGCGCGGGCCGAGGCAATGATGCGGCATCTGGCCGGCGTTTTCCCTGGCCGGTTCTATGTCGAGCTTCAGCGCCATCCCGGCGAGGGCGGCGCGCTGACCGAGGCCGAGCTTGCGACCGAGCGTCCGTTCGTGGAAATGGCCTATGCGATGGATCTGCCGCTGGTCGCGACCAACGACGTCCACTTTCCCAAACCCGATGTCTATGAGGCGCATGATGCGCTCTTGTGTATCCGCGACGGAACCTATGTCGATCAGGCAGAGCCGCGGCGGCGCCTGACGCCCCAGCACCATTTCAAGTCCGAGGCCGAAATGGCCGCGCTGTTCGCCGACCTGCCCGAGGCGCTGGAAAATACCGTCGAGATCGCCCGCCGCTGCGCCTTCAAGGCGGAAAAGCGTGCCCCGATCCTGCCGCGTTTCGCCGAGGACGAGGTGCAGGAGTTGCGACGCCAGGCACGCGAGGGGCTTGCGGCGCGGTTGTCGGTCATCCCGCATGCGGCCCCGGTCGAAGAGTATGAAAAGCGGCTGGATTTCGAACTGGGGATCATCGAACAGATGGGTTTCCCCGGCTATTTCCTGATTGTTGCCGATTTCATCAAATGGGCCAAGGACCATGACATCCCGGTCGGTCCGGGGCGGGGGTCGGGTGCGGGGTCGCTGGTCGCCTATGCGCTGACGATCACAGATCTGGACCCCTTGCGCTATTCGCTGCTTTTCGAACGCTTCCTGAACCCCGAGCGCGTATCGATGCCGGATTTCGACATCGACTTCTGCATGGACCGGCGCGAAGAGGTCATTCAATACGTTCAGGAAAAGTATGGGCGCGACAAGGTGGGCCAGATCATCACCTTCGGCGCGCTCTTGTCCAAGGCAGCCGTGCGCGACGTGGGGCGCGTCTTGCAGATGTCTTACGGGCAGGTGGACAAGCTGTCCAAGATGATCCCGGTCGAAGGGGTCAAGCCGGTTTCCATCACCAAGGCGCTGGCCGATGAGCCGCGCCTGCGCGAAGCGGCCCGCGAGGAGGTGGTGGCCCGGCTTCTGGACTATGCCCAGAAGATCGAAGGGCTGTTGCGCAACGCCTCGACCCATGCGGCCGGCGTCGTGATCGGTGACCGCCCGCTGGATGAGTTGGTGCCGCTTTATCGTGACCCGCGGTCCGACATGCCGGCGACGCAGTTCAACATGAAATGGGTCGAGCAGGCCGGTCTGGTCAAGTTCGACTTTCTGGGCCTCAAGACACTGACGGTGATCCAGAACGCGATTGACCTTCTCAAGCTTCGCGGGATCGACCTGAACATCGAGCGCATACCGCTGGACGACCCCAAGACATACGAGCTTTACGCCAGCGCCCGCACGGTCGCCGTGTTCCAGGTCGAAAGCTCGGGCATGATGGATGCGCTCAGGCGCATGAAGCCCACCTGCATCGAGGATATCGTCGCGCTGGTCGCCCTGTATCGCCCCGGCCCGATGGAGAACATTCCCACCTATTGCGAGGTGAAGAACGGCCAGAAAGAGCTGGAATCGATTCATCCGTCCATCGACCATATCCTGAAAGAGACGCAGGGCATCATCGTCTATCAGGAGCAGGTGATGGAAATCGCGCAGGTCATGGCCGGCTACAGCCTTGGCGGTGCCGACCTGCTGCGCCGCGCCATGGGCAAGAAGATCGCCGAGGAAATGGCCAAGGAACGCCCCAAGTTTATTGACGGCGCTGTCAACAACGGCGTGGACAAGAAGAAAGCGGGCGAAGTGTTCGACCTGCTGGAAAAGTTCGCCAATTACGGCTTCAACAAGTCACACGCGGCGGCCTATGCGGTGGTCAGCTATCAGACCGCCTATCTGAAGGCCAATTACGCCGTCGAGTTCATGGCCGGCGTCATGAACTGCGATATTCACCTGACCGACAAGCTGAATGTCTACAAGCGCGAGGTCGATCGCCTGGGGATCGAGGTCGTCCCGCCATGCATCAACCGCTCGGATGCGACCTTCACGGTGCGCGACGGGGCGCTGGTCTATGCGCTGGGCGCCCTCAAGAACGTGGGGGGCGAAGCGATGAAGCTGATCGTGGCCGCACGCGGCGAGACCCCGTTTGCGGACCTGTTCGACTTTGCCCGCCGCGTCGATCTGAAACGGGTCGGCAAGCGGCCCCTGGAAATGCTGGCGCGCGCCGGCGCGTTCGATCTGGTCGAGCGCAATCGCAAGCGGGTGTTCGACAGCCTGGATGCGCTGGTTGCCTGGTCGACGGCGGTGCATGAACAGGCGGCATCTGGGCAGGTGTCGCTGTTCGGCGCGGGCGGTGACGATCTGCCGCCACCGCGGCTGGCCGCCGGAAGCGACTGGCTGCCGATGGATCGTCTGGCAGCCGAACATCAGGCTGTGGGCTTCTATCTGTCCGGGCACCCCCTGGATGACTATGCCGGGCCGCTGAAGCGCAAGGAGGTTCTGACATTGGCCGAGATCACGCGCCGGGCCGAGCGCGGCCCGGTGGTGGCCAAGATCGCCGGGGCCGTGGCCAGCCGGCAAGAGCGCAAATCGGCGCGCGGCAACCGCTTTGCCTTTGTCCAGTTGTCGGACCCGACCGGGCTTTACGAGGTGACGGTGTTTTCCGACACGCTGGAGGCTGCGCGCCCGCTTCTTGAGGCGGGGCAGAACGTCGTGCTGACCGTCGAGGCCACGCTGGAGGCCGATACGCTGAAGCTGCTGGCGCGCGCGGCCCAGCCGATCGACGCGGTGGTGGCCGATGCCGGTGCGGCCGGTTTGAAGGTGCGGCTTTCGGATGCGCAGGCCGTGCCGACAGTGGCCGACTTGCTGCAACGCCACCCGGCGGACAAGGCCCCGCGCAAGGCGCTGGGGCCGCTGATCTTTTGCGTGCCCGACCTGGAAACCGGCGGCGAGATCGAGATCGAGATCGGCAAGCCGGTTCCGGTGACACCGATGCTGCGCAGCGAAATGCGCAGTCTGGACGGCGTCCTGGAGGTTGAGGAAATCTGACATGCTGCAGATCGAAACCCGTGATCGGGTGCGGGTGATCACGCTGGACCGGCCCCAGGCGCGCAATGCGGTCGATCCCGAGTTGGCGCGACGGCTTTATGCGGTGATGCTGGATTTCGAGGTCGATGACATGGTCGATGTCGCCGTCCTGACGGGCGCCGATGGGGCGTTTTGCGCGGGGTTTGATCTGAAGTCGGCGGCAGTTGGTGTCGGCGCGGACTGGATCAGCGGGCTGGACATCCCAGAGGACTGGACCGATCCGGCCGGACACCCCTTGCCCGCGCCGATGGGACCATCACGGCTGATGCTGTCCAAGCCCGTGATTGCTGCCATCGAAGGTTCGGCAGTCGCCGGGGGGATGGAGCTTGCGCTGTGGTGCGACATGCGGGTGATGGCCGACGACGCGCAGTTCGGCGTCTTTTGCCGCCGCTGGGGGGTGCCGCTGATCGACGGCGGAACCGTGCGTCTGCCGTTGGTGGTGGGGCAGGGGCGGGCGAACGATCTGATCCTGACGGGCCGCGCTGTCGCCTCGGGTGAGGCCGCGGCGATTGGCCTGGCCGACCGCGTCGTGCCTCCGGGCCAGGCGCTGCGCGCGGCGCTGGAACTGGCGGCAAGCCTCACCCGCTTTCCGCAAGGGTGCCTGCGCGCCGATCACCGTTCGGCGCGGCTGCCGGGCGCCGAGCTTGCGGCGCGGTTGCGGCGCGAATGGCGCAGCGCCGGGATGGTGATGGCCGAAGGCGTCGCGGGCGCGGCACGCTTTGCCGCCGGTGCCGGACGCGGGGGGACGTTCGACGCGCTTTAGGGCGCGGACAACCTATCTATCCTGCCGTCCAGCCCCCATCGATCATCAGTGCGCTGCCGGTGACCAGCGCCGAGGCATCAGAGGCCAGATACAGAACCGCGCCCATGATGTCGTCGATCTGGCCGACGCGACCCAGCTTGATCTTGGATTCGATCCAGGCCCGGCGATCGGGGTTGTCGAAGGTCGATTGCGTCAGCGGCGTCAGAACGAAGGTCGGGCATATGGTGTTCACCCGGATCCGGTGCGGCCCCCACTCCATCGCCATGGCCTTGGTCATGCCTTCGACCGCCCATTTCGTCGCGCAATAGACCGCCCGGTCGATCCCGCCGACATGGCCCATCTGGCTGGACATCTGGATGATCGTTCCGGGCCGTCGCGCGGCGATCAGGCCACGCGCGACCGCCTGCGCGATGAAATAGGCCCCCTTGATGTTGATGTCGGCGACGGCGTCGAAATCATCGGGCGTTGTGTCCAGTGCCGGGCCGTGTCGCGCGATGCCCGCGCAGTTCACCAGAATGTCGAACGGGCCCTGTTCGGCCACGGCGGCCTGCGTGGCGGCGACATCGGAAATGTCGAGGGGCAGGGCGGCGACATCCGCGTCGTCGGCCGCAAGCGCGGTAACCGCCTGTTGCAGACGTTCGGCGCCGCGCGCGGCCATGGTCACCTGCGCCCCGGCGCGCGCCAGCGCAGCCGCCGCACCCAGCCCGATCCCCGAGGATGCGCCGGTTACCAGCGCGCGCCTGCCGTCAAGCCGGAACGAGGGGGTCTGCGGTATCCGGGGCATGGTGTCGGACATCGGGCGGGCCTTTCGGTGGTGGCCGGGAAGGGGGGCGCTGCCCCCCACGGGCCTGCGGCCCTCCCCCCGGCGTATTTCAGGCAAGATGAAGCGGCGATCAGTCGGCGGCGGTGCCGAAGGGCACGTTGCGACCGCCATAGCGACGCAGGCGGATGTTGCATTGCTCGGCATGGCCGACGAACCCTTCGAGCATGCAAAGCCGCGAGCCATAGGCGGCCATGTCGGCGGCGGCGGCATCCGAGGTGATGCGCTGGTAGCTGTGGGTCTTGAGGAACTTTCCCACCCACAAGCCGCCGGTATAGCGCCCGGCCTTTTTCGTCGGAAGGGTATGGTTGGTGCCGATCACCTTGTCGCCGTTGGCGACATTGGTGCGTGGACCCAGGAACAGCGCGCCGTAGCTGTGCATGTTTTCCAGATACCAGTCGTCGCGGTCGGTCATGACCTGGACATGCTCATAGGCCTTTTCGTTGGCCACGCGCAGCATCGCGTCATGGTCGTCGCACAGGATCATCTCGCCATAGTCGCGCCAGCTTGCCGCCGCCGTTTCGGCAGTGGGCAGGATCGCCAGCAGGCGATCAATCTCGGCCAGCGTGGCCTCGGCCAGGGGGCGGGAGTTGGTGATCATGCAGGCGGGCGAATTGTATCCGTGTTCGGCCTGGCCCAGCAGGTCGGTGGCGCACAGCTCGGCATCGACGGTTTCGTCGGCGATGACCATGGTTTCGGTGGGGCCGGCAAATAGGTCGATGCCGACGCGGCCGTAAAGCTGGCGCTTGGCCTCGGCGACGAAGGCATTGCCCGGCCCCACCAGCATGTGCACCGGCTCGATGGTTTCGGTGCCCAGCGCCATGGCGCCCACGGCCTGGATTCCGCCCAGGACATAGATCTCGTGTGCGCCGCCCTCCTTCATGGCGGCGACGATGGCCGGATGCGGCTCGCCCTTGACCGGCGGGGCCGAGGCGACGATGCGAGGCACCCCGGCGACCGAAGCGGTGAGCACCGACATATGCGCGGATGCGACCATCGGAAATTTGCCGCCGGGCACATAGCAGCCCACCGATTGCACCGGGATGTTGCGATGACCCAGCACGATGCCGGGCAGGGTTTCGACCTCGAGATCGGTCATGGTGGCGCGCTGGGCCTCGGCAAAGCGGCGGATCTGGGTCTGGGCAAAGCGGATATCGGCCATGTCGCGGGTCGAGACCTTTTGCATCGCCGCCTCGATCTCGGAATCGGTCAACCGGAACGAGGGGCGCGAAAAGCCGTCGAATTTCTCGCTGAGCTCGCGCACCGCGGCATCGCCACGCGATTCGATATCGGCAAGGGTCGCCTCGACCGTGGCGCGTACGCGGGCGTCGTCCTCGGCGCGTTCGGCATCGGGTTTGGCGGATTTCAGATAGGTGACGGTCATTGGCCTCTCCGGAAATTTCAGACGTGGCCCAGCGCCTTGAGGATGCGCTCGGGCGTCATGGGCATTTGCGACAGCCGCGTGCCAAAGGGGCGCAGCGCATCGTTGATCGCGTTCATCACCGCACCCGGCGCCCCTGCGGTGCCGGCCTCGCCCGCGCCCTTGGCGCCGAGTTCCGAGGTTCGCGTGGGGGTGCAGACATGGTCGATGTGGATGTCGGGCATCTCGGCGGCCATGGGCACCAGATAGTCGGCCATCGTGGCATTCTGCAACTGTCCGTCGTCGGAATAGATGCATTCCTCGAACAGCGCGCCACCGATGCCCTGCACCACGCCGCCGCGGATCTGCTCATCCACCAGTTTCTCGTTCAGGATGGTGCCGACATCCTCGACCACCCAGAAATCCAACAGGCGAACGAGGCCCGTTTCGGTATCGACTTCGACATGCGCGGCCATGGCGCCGTTGGTAAAGACGAAGGGATAATCCGAGACCTTGAAGTGGCGCGTGGCGATCAGTTCGGGTTTCAGCCCCTCGGGCAATTCGTTGCCACGGTAATAGACCATCTGCGCAAGGTCGCGCAGGCTGATCCGGCCTTGCCCCGAGGCGGTATCGACGACGTGTCCATCGCGAATGTCCAGCGCGTCGGATTCCGTCTGCAAGATGGCGGCCGCCACCTGCAAGACCTGTTCGCGCAGCGCCTTGGCCGCTTGCAGCATCGCCTCGCCCCCGATTCCGGCCCCGCGCGAGGCCCAGGTGCCGCCGCCATAGGGCGTGGTTGCGGTGTCGCCCGTGGTGACATGAACATCGGCGATGTCGACGCCCATTACTTGCGCGGCGATCTGGGCAAGGACGGTTTCGGTGCCCTGGCCCTGCTCGGTGACCGAATTCGACACATGCACCGCGCCAGAGGCATCGAGCCGGGCGCTTGCCCCGTCCTGGGCCGCGATCGGGGCGCCGCCGACGCCATAGAACATGGGCGAGGGGTTCGTGACCTCGACCATCGTCACCAGCCCGATGCCCCGGTGAATGCCCTGGTCGCGCAGCGCCGCCTGTTCGGCGCGCAGGCGCCTGTAATCCATGTTTGTCAACAGCTTGGGCAGGCATTGTTCATGCGACAGATCGGCAAAGCGCAAGCCCTGGGGCGAGTTGGCCGGATAGCTGTCATCGGCGCGCAGGTTCATCTGGCGCAGGTCCGCGGGGTCGCGCCCGCTGGCCTCGGCCAGGTCGTCCATCAACCCCTCCATCACCGCCATGGCGATGGGATGGCCGACCGCGCGATACTGGCACATCGGCACCTTGTTCTGGAACACGACCCGCAGCCTGGCACGGTAGTTCTCAAGCCGATAGGGGGCGCCGATCAGGTTGATGACCTGATTGCCCTCGATCCCCGATGAGCGCGGATAGACGCTGTAGGGGCCGATGCCGGTGGTGTCATCGACATCCACCGCCAGAAGCCGCCCAGTGCTGTCGATGGCAGCACGCGCGGTGATCCTGTGATCGCGGGCATGAATATCGGACTGAAAGCTTTCCAGCCGGTCGGCGACGAACTTCACCGGGCGACGCAGAAGGCGCGCAGCGGCGAGGGTGGCGATCTCGTCGCCATAGGTATGGATCTTGATCCCGTATGAGCCGCCGACATCCTGCGCCACGATGCGCACGCGGGCCTCGGGCAGGCCGAGGTGGCGCGCGATCACCGATTGCATCATATGGGGTGCCTGCCCCGAGTAATGCATCGTCAAGCGGTCCTCGGCCGGGTCATAGTCGCCGATACAGGCGCGCGGCTCCAGCGTGACGCCGGTATGGCGCCCGAAAGTGAACTGGCGCTCGACCACGATCGCGCCGGGGGCCGCGAATGCGCCATCCACGTCGCCTTCGTCGATCCGGCGTTCCCAGCACAGGTTGCTGCCGAGATCGGGATGGATCAGCGCGGCCTTGGGGGCGAGTGCCGCCTCCATGTCGCACACGGCGTCGAGGGGCTGGTAATCGACCTCGATCAGCGCCAGGGCATCCTCGGCCACGGCACGGCTTTCGGCGACGACCATGACCACCGGTTCACCCTGCCAGTGCGTCACGCCGCGCGCCATCACCGGCTGCGGCGGCGAGCGCATGCCCGAAAGATGCGTCAGAACCCCCTGCCAGGGGGTGACATGTGCGGCCATGTCATCGCCATCATAGATCGCCACGACGCCCGGCAGGGCGCGTGCGGACGTTGTGTCGATGGACAGAATGCGCGCATGCGCGTGCTGAGATCGCAGGAAGGCAGCGTGCAGCATGCGTGGCAACACCAGGTCATCGACGAACCGGCCCCGGCCCTGCAGCAGCCGCCGTGCATTCGGCCGCGGGACCGAGCGGCCGATATAGCTGTTGGGGCGGTCGGCATCGGTCAGGCTCATGGCGCGGTCTCCGGCTTGGGGCGGGCCGCGCGGCTGCCTGCGACTTCGGCAATCGCATCGACCACGGACTGGTAGCCGGTGCAGCGGCAATAATTCCCCGAGATATGGTCGCGGATTTCGTCGCGGGTCGGCGGGTTTTCGGCCTGGTCCAGCAATTCGGCCGCCGCCAGCAATATGCCCGGCGTGCAATACCCGCACTGCACCGCGTTGTGGCGGTGAAAGGCGTCCTGCAACGCGGCCAGCGCGCCGCTGTCGGTCAGCCCCTCGACCGTGTCGATCTGGCAGCCGTCGGCCTGTGCGGCCAGCATCAGGCAACTGCGCGCGGTTTCCCCGTCAACCCGAACGGTGCAGGCGCCGCAGACGCCTTGCGCGCATCCCAGATGCGTTCCGGTCAGACCCAGCGTTTCGCGCAACAGGTCGATCAGCGGAAGGCGCGGCGGCACCTGCGTGCTGATCCGTTCGCCATTGACGGTCAGGGTAATGGAAAGGGTGTCGCTCATGGTGCGGTGACCTCTTGTGTCAGGCGTTCCAGCTCGCGTCGCAGCAAGACGCCGGCATAGTGGCGCTTGGTGGTCTCGCCAGCGTTCAGATCGCCATAGATCTCGATGCCATCAGCGGCCACGGCGGCGCTGTCGGCAGGGGATGCACCGGCCAGGATCGCGGCCTCGGCGGCTGTGCTGCGCACCGGACGGTCGGAGAGGCCGAAAAAGACCACGCGCGCCCACTGCGGAGCGCCGGCCCGATCGGGGCCCAGCATCATCGCCAGGCCGCACATGGCGTAATCGCCCTTTCTGCGCGCCAGCTCGCCAAAGCCGAAACGTGACCCGGCCTCGGGTAACGGGATGGTGGCGCCGGTCAGCAACTCTCCCGGCTGAAGCGCGGTCTCATAGAGACCCAGAAAGAAGTCGTCCGCTGGCACGACGCGTTCGCCGCTGGGGCCAAGAATGGACATCCGGGCATCCAGCGCCAGCGCACAGGCGGGCATCTCGGCCGCCGGGTCGGCCAGTGCCAATGAGCCACCAAACGTGCCGCGGTTTCGGATCGCCGGATGCGCGACCTCACGGATCGCCCGCGCGATCAGGGGCAGATCCCGCGCGATCTTAGGGCTTCGCAGCACATCGGCGTGACGGGTCAGCGCACCGATCGTGATGGCCTCTGCCATGCAAGCGATCCCGCGCAGGGCGTCGATCGCGCCCAGATCAATCAGAACACCGGGCTCGTCCAGCCGAAAGTTCAACGACGCCAGCAGGCTTTGCCCGCCGGCGATGAACCGCGCATCCTCGCCAAGTTCCTGCGCCAGCTCCACGGCCTGCCGGGCCGATGTGACGCGTCTGTAGCCGAAAGCGTTGGTTTTCACCCGGACCCTCCCTTGCCTGACGGTGAGGTGCAATTACGTCCCTTGCACGCCTGCACAGAATTATCTATCGCTCGATAATTAGCAAGGATGAAACCGCGGTGCAATCTGCCGCCGCCCGAAACAGGAGAGCAGCATGACACATTTGATGCCCGCAACCTCGGCCCCCGCCCTTGAGATCGAGACCCTGTCCGGCCCATGGTCGCTGGCCGACAGCGCGCCGCAAAACTTTACCATGGTCGTCTTTTATCGCGGTCTGCACTGCCCGGTCTGCAAGGGCTTCCTGGGTGAACTTGAAGCGCTCTTGCCTGCCTATGCCGAGGCCGGAACCGAGGTCGTCGCGGTGTCGATGGATACGCGCGAGCGCGCCGAGAAGTCCGCGGCGGACTGGGGGCTGGCTTCGCTGAAACTCGGCTATGGTCTGACCGAGGCGCAGGCGCGTGACTGGGGGCTTTATCTGACATCGTCCATCAAGGATGCCGAACCGGCCGTGTTCAGTGAACCGGGCCTGTTTCTGATCGACAAAAGCGGCAAGCTCTATCTGATCAATGTCTCGAACATGCCCTTCGCGCGGCCCGACATCGCCGGTTTGCCCGCCAAGATCACCTTTGCCGTTGCCAACGGCTACCCCGCGCGCGGCACGCACGCCTGATGCCCGACGCGCCGCGACGGGCGCGGCGCGCTGGATTTGCCGACAAAGGAGCGGGGCGCGGGGCGAAAAGCCCTGTTTCCCGCCCTTCGTCTGAAGTCAGGCGGATTTGTCCAATGGCAAGGGCGCATTGGCGCTGCGCTTGTCCTCGACCGTGGTAAAGCACAGCACCGTATCGCCGATATTCTCCAGGTCATGGGTCATGGACTCGCCCGCCGCGAAATGCATGTGCTGGGTCAATCCGACCGTGTAATCCATCTCGCGCACGGTTCCGTCGGCGTAGCGCGAAAGCGCCCGACCTTCGCTGGTGGCGGTCCAGAAATAATTCAGCACATGCGTATGAAACGGCAGCCGTGCGCCCGGCGGCATCGTGATCAGCCAGATCCGGTATTCGTCGGTCTCGGACACAAGTCGGCTGCCGACGCGGCCGTTTGTATGGGCCTGCGCCAGTTCCTCGACCAGCTCGGGCGACCAGTGTTGTTTGCCGGCCAGTTCCTGCTTGGTTGCATCGTCCAGCATGGCTCCTCCGTAGCGTTATGCCGCAGGCAAGGGATTTGCCTCACGTCGATCTAATTTATATACTGATAAACAAACACGGGTCGAGTCCCGTTCGCATCAGGAGGAAATTGCATGCCGCGTCACGCCATTGTTGCCGGGGGCTCAATCGGGGGGCTGTTCGCGGCCAATCTTCTGTGTCGTGCCGGGTGGGAGGTGACGGTGCTGGAACGCTCGGATATCGAGCTTTCGGGGCGCGGGGCGGGCATCGTCACGCATGACATCCTCAACCGCCTGATTCGCGCGACCGGGGCCACGACTGACGATCTGGGGGTCGCGGTGCAAGAACGCGTGGTGTTCGACCGCTCGGGTGCCGTCGTCGCGCGCCGCGATCTGCCGCAGGTTGTCACCTCATGGGACCGGGTGCATTCGCTGCTGCGCGCACAGGTGCCGCATGGCAGCTATCGGCTGGGGGTCAACGTCACCGGCTATGACGATCACGGCGACAGCGTCAGCGTGCGCATTGACGGCCAACCCGGCCCCGAGGCGGATTTGCTGGTCGGGGCTGACGGGTTTCGGTCGGCGGTGCGCGCGCAGATGCTGCCCGAGGTGCAACCCGTCTATTCCGGTTATGTGGTCTGGCGCGCCCTCGCCCATGAAGCGGATCTGAGCGAGGCGGTCAGATCCGAGGTTTTTCCGCATTTCGGGCTCTATCTGCCGACCGGCACGCAGATCGTGGGCTATCCGATCGCGGGGCCGGGCAACGATCTGCGGCCGGGCCATCGGCGCTACAACTTCGTCTGGTATGTGCCCGTGCCCGAGGGCGATCTGGCCGACATGCTGACCGACGCGGATGGACACCGGCATGCGATTTCGATACCGCCGCCACGGGTGCGCCCCGACGTGATCCGCGCCGGGGTTGCGCTGGCCGAACGGATGTTGCCGCCCCCCTTCGTCGAGGTTCTGGGCAAATCCGAGATGCCGTTCTTTACGCCGATCTACGACCATCTGGCGCCGCGTTACTGGCATGGACGGGTCGCCTTGTCGGGGGATGCGGCCTCGGTTGCCCGCCCGCATGTCGGAATGGGGGTGACCAAGGCCGCCTGCGATGCCGAGGCGCTGGCCCGCCATCTCGATGGCGCGGCGGCGGTGCCCGAGGCATTGGCCGCCTATTCAGCCGAGCGTCAGCCGGCCGGCGCGTTGGCGCGGCAGGTGGCGCGCGATCTGGGTGCGATGATCTTTCAGGCGCCGGATGGGGGCAATTCGGACGGGCGGAACAATCCGAACCTGGCAACGATCGTGTCCGAAACTGCGGTCGTGCCGCCCCCGCTTGCCGTGGTGTGAACGCGCGCGGCGCTCAGTTGCCGCGTAATTCGTCGAAGCTGGTCGCGACATGCGCCTGATACGCCGGCCGTTCGGCCAGAACCGCTGCCCAGCGTTCGACGCCGGCCAGGCCGGCGGGCATGAGGTCCAGCGCGTGAATGCGGTGCATCAGGCTTCCCGCGGGAATATCGGCGATGCCGAATTCCGCGCCGGTCAGCCAGTCGTGGTGGCGCAAATGCCCGTCCAACACGGCCAGCGCCGCACCCAGGTTTGAGCGTGCCGCATCGGTCGCGGCCGGGTCGCGCTGGGTTTGGGGCAGCCTCACATACTGCCAGAACAGCGTGATGAAGGGCGGTTGCAGGGTCGTATCGCAATACGCCATCCACTGGTCGGCCCTGGCTCGTCCCTCGGGATCGGCGGGGTAAAGGCCGGTATGCCGCCGCGCCAGATACCGCAGGATGGCCTGCGATTCCCACAGGCAAAAGTTGCCGTCTTGCAATACCGGCACGCGCCGGTTCGGGTTCATCGCGGCGAATTCGGCCGTGTCGGTCCGGCCATACTTTCCCCCGGCATCGTGACGGTTGTACGGCGCACCCAGCTCATCCAGCGCCCAAAGCACCTTTTGCACATTGACCGAGCTGGCGCGCCCCCACAGCGTCAGTGTCACTTGATCGCCTGCGGGTTGACGGGCGAGCCGCACCCACCCGGAAGATGCAGCGGCGGCGCGCAGAAGAAGAATTCGTAAACGCCATCTGCCGCGCAATCCTCGGCCAGTTCCTTGAGGTAATAGATCTCGCCCATGGCGATGCCGATGGCGGGAATGACGACCCAGTGCCACGGCTGGTTGGCCTCGGTCGTTTCGTTCGGCCGCACTTCGCAGCCCCATGTATCGGTAGCGATCGCGGCGATGTCATGTTCGCGGATCCAGTAGCAGGTCTCGAACGCCAGGCCCGGCGCATCGCCCCCGGCATACCCGCCCCATTCGCCAGACTTCAGGCACGCTTCCTGCTGCCCGGTGCGCACAATCACGAAATCGCTGCGCCGAATCTCGACGCCCTGGGCCTTGGCGGTGGCGTCCAGATCGTCGTTGGTGATGGCATAACCATCCTCCAGCGCATCGACCCCCTTGTGGCGCGCCACATCCAGCAGAACGCCCCGGCCGACGCATTTGTCGCGGTAATGTTCGATCCCGTTCTTGCGGGCGCCGCGGGCATCGACCAGCGTCGCCGGGTAACCATTCCACATCTTGTCGTCGAGAAAGATATGCGCCAGCGCATCCCATTGCGTCGATGCCTGGCAGGGCATGTTCAGCGCGTCATCGGCATAGCGCAGAAAGGCGTCGCCCTCATCCTGGTTGCCGGCGGCGGCGTCGGTGCCGGTGGCCAGCATGGTGTGAATCGGATTCCAGCGCCCGCCGAAAAGGCCCGACTGGATCTTTTCGTCCAGCGGCAGGCCCAGGGCAAAGGTCTTGCCCTTGCGGATCAGGCCCGAGGCATCGACCACGTCCTGCGAGGTAACAAGATTGAGGGTGCCCAGCTGGTCGTCCGGCCCCCAGCGCCCCCAGTTCGACAGTTTTTCGGCGGCTTCGTAGATCGCGGCGCGGTTGACCTTCATCGGCATCGTGCTTCTCCTGGGTGTTTTCCGTTGCGGAAATATTTATCGACCGATAAAACAATAACATCGGCTTTCCATGATGCAAGCCGTCCCTGCCAGTGCCACCGGCAAAGCTCATGCCCGATTGCGGGGGGCTTCCGGGCTGGCATTGCAGGCCCCCAAGGGCCTATACCAAAGGCCAGGAGTCGGATTTCACAGGACGGACAGCGTGACAGACAGCGAACCGAAAGCCGCCGCCAAAACCAGGCGCACCACACGCCTTCCGCCCGAGGAACGCAAGCAGATGCTGGTGCAGAAGGCGGCGGATTTCTTTTCGAAGGAAGGGTTCGACGCCGGCACGCGCGTTCTGGCGGAACAGATGGGAATCACCCAGCCGCTGATCTATCGCTATTTCGACAGCAAGGACGATCTGATCAACGAGGTCTATCGCCATGTCTATGTCAGCCAGTGGCAAGACAGCTGGGCCGAGACGCTGACCGATCGCACGCGCCCGCTGCGCGGCCGGCTGCTGGATTTCTATGCCGCCTATTGCCCGGTCGTATTCAACGAACGCTGGATGCGGATCTTCTTCTTTGCCGGGCTCAAGGGGCTGGACATCAACAGCCGGTATATCCAGCGGGTGGCCGATCTTCTGCTGACACCGATCTGCCACGAGATGCGCGCCGAACTGGGTTACAAGACCGATGTTCCGATCACCGAGGATGAACTGGAACTGGTCTGGCTGATGCACGGGACGGTCTTTTACCAGGGCGTTCGCGAAAAGATCTATCGCTCGGTCGAGGCCGTGAACTACGACTTCGCCGTTCGGACGGCGGTGGACATGTATCTGCGCGTCGCGCCCGAGGTGCTGGCCCGCGCCGTGCGCAAGCGTCCTGACTGAGTGTGGGGCGGGCCATGGCGACCACCCCGAAATAACCGAAGGCCCCCGGCGTGCTGCCAGAGGCCTTTGACACTGCGACGACGGCCCGGCGCAATCAGAAAGCGATAGACGGCAACCAGGTCGCGAGACCGGGAAAGGCGATCACCGCAAAGGCCGCGATCAGGATCATGATCCAGTAGGGCACCGAGCCGCGAAAGATATGACCCAGCCGCACGTCCTTGTCGGGGATCGCGCCCTTGACCGTATAGACCAGCAGGCCGAACGGCGGTGTCAAAAGCCCGGCCTCGATCACAAGGATGCCGAAGATGGCGAAGGCGATCGGGTTCACGCCCATCGACATGGCCAGCGGCGCAAAGATCGGCACGGTCAACAGGATGATCGACACCGAATCGATCAGCATACCCAGCAAGAGCCAGATCAGCACCATGACCAGAACCACCACGACCACGCCGCCGCCCAGGCCCAGGAACAGCGACTGAATATAATTGACGGCACCGCCCATCGCCAGAAGGCGCGAATACATCATCGCTGCGATCAGCAGGAACATGATCGGTGCCGTGGTGCGGCCGGCCGAATAGATCGCCTGCATCACATGACGAAAGCGCATGCCCTTGGCAACGCCCAGCACCAGCGCACCGACCGCGCCGAAGCCGGCAGCCTCGGTCGGGTTGAAGGCGCCCCCCCAGATGCCGCCGATCACCAGGACCACCAGCGCCAGAATGCCCAGCGCGCCAAAGATTTCCCTGCGGTCGGTGGGTTCCAGATCGGTGCGGATCTCGGCGGCCGGAGCGATCGAGGGGTTCATGATCGCCGCGACGATGCACCAGCCGGCGAACAGCAGCGCCAGCAGGATGCCGGGTATGACCCCGGCAATGAACAGCGCGCCCACCGACATCTCGGTCAGGATGGCCCAGACGATCAACAGCACCGAGGGCGGGATCAGCATGCCCAGACAGGCGCTGCCCGCGACCGAGCCCACGGCGAATTCCTTCTTGTAGCCCAGTGCGCGCATTTCCGGATACGCGATGCGCGAAAACGCCGCCGCCGAGGCCACAGATACCCCCGTCACCGCCGCAAAGATCGCGTTGCCGGCGACGGTCGCCACGGCCAGCCGTCCGGGCAGATGCTTGAGCGCGCGGTTGCAGACGCGATAGAGATCGCCCGCCGCACCCGATTTCGACACCAGATCCCCCATCAGGACGAACAGCGGAATCACGATGAACACATGGCTGCGAATTGCCTCATAGGCAGTCGATCCCAGCATCGACACCGCGATGTCGAAACTGCCCAGCATCAGCCAAAGGCCCAGCATCGACGTCAGTGCCAGCACCACGGCGATATGAAAGCCCAGCAGAACCAGGATGATCAGAAGGCCGATCATGTAGAGAACGATATCGGTGGGCATCAGTGCTTCCTCTCGCCGGTCATAACCTGTGAAGCCTTGGCATCGAAGCTGAGGATGCCGGGATACGCGTTTTCCTGTTCAAGCTGGCCGGTCCAGTCGAGCCAGATCATCGACAGATAGGTGATGGCCGACAGGATCGCGGTGCCGATCATCACGAACCGCACCGGCCATGTGGGCACCCGCAACGCGCCCTCGCCCTCGTATTCACCGATCCGCCAAGCGTAGATTGCATCGCCCCATGCGCTGACCGCGATCATGGTGAACAGCGCCGCACCCAGCACATAACCGATTGTGCGCAAGGCCCGGCGGCCATGCGGCCCGAGTGCGTCGCTCACCAGTTCGGTGCGCAGCATCGAGCCCGAGGCCACCGCCAGCGGCAGTTGCAGGAACGTGATGGCGACGACCGAGTTCTTGATCACCTCGGTCGTGCCGCGAATGGGATAGGAGAAGAGATTGCGCGACAACACATCGGCCATGATGGCAAAGCCCAGGATCAGAACCCAGAATGCCGAAATGACATGGATCGTGCGCGCAAAGCCTCCCAGAAAGCGTATGATCATTGTCGAACCTCCCGGCCGCGATGGGCACAGGTTGATGCCGCACCGTCGGTTTGGTTGTTGTAGGTGGCCGATCGCGCGGGTGGCAACCGCCCAGGCCTATGATAAGTTCTGCTACCTGTTGCCGAGGCCGCTGATAGCCCCCGCACGAACGGCCGTGCAAAACATTGCCGCGCCCGCCTCATGGCCGCACCGTTTCGCCGCTGTCGGATGCGGCGCAGATCGCCTCGAAGACGGCGATGTTGCCGATCAGTTCGTCGTCGGACCATGGATAGGGCGCGGTGCCCGCGACGGCATCGGCAAAGGCCTCAAGGTTGCTGACCACGCTGTCGGTCCAGGCGATCTGTTCGGCCTGCGGGTTGCCGCTGGCCGGGCAATGCAGCCAGTCGGTTACGCCGCCCGGCGTGTCGGGGTGGGTGGCGTTGCGGATTTCCACCCAGCCATCGGTGCCGAAGACGTGAAAGCGCATGAAATGCGGCGTGTTCAGGATCGCCTGCATATGCGCCGTCATGCCCGCCTGAAACCCAAGCTGGGCTACCACCATGTCGCCCGTGGGCCAGCCCAGCGAGCGATCGCGCACCTGCGCCTGGACGGTGGCGACGGGGCCGAACATCCATAGGAACAGGTCGGTCAGATGAATCCCCATGCCGGTCATGCCCGCGCCGGGTGACAGTTCGCGCGACGTGCGCCACCCGCCGGGCGCAATGCCGGTCAGCTTGTTGTGCGAAAAGGCCGCCTCGGCATGCATCACGGTGCCCAGCGCGCCCGCATCCAGCATCGCCTTCAGCCGTTGCATCGCCGGCTCGAACCGGCGTTCGTGGCCGATGCCCAGGATCACATTCGCCTGGCGGCAGGCATCGACGGAACGGCGCGCGCTTGCGGCGCTCAGGCCAAGGGGTTTTTCGCAAAACACATGCTTGCCCGCGCGCGCGGCGGCAGTGACCTGCTCTTCATGCAGCATATGTGGCGTCGTCAGGATCACGGCCTCGACATCGGCATCCTCCAGCAGGGCGTCGAAACCGGGCAGGGCGCGCGCGCCCAGTGCCGAGATATCGCCATGCAGCGCCGTGTCGGGTTCTGCGATCGCGGCAAGACGAAAGCGCGGGTGGTCCTGCAAGCGCGTGGCGATATGGCGCCCCCACCAGCCAAAACCGGCGATGCCGATGTTCAGCACGATTCCCCCTCCCTCCAATCCGCCGGTGGCGCTGGCCGTTTCGGAAAACGATTGACGCAACCCGCCGTTCGGATAATGATTAGCGAGTGATAAACAATTCGCGGCGACGGGGCAAGCGGTCCTGCCGCCGTGAGTTGCAAGGGAGATCCAGAAACGGGAGGAAAGTCTGGAATGAAACCTGTGACACGTATTTCGTCAAAGGCGCTTTCGGGCGTCGCGCTGGCCGCGCTGTTCGCATTGCCGCAGGCAGCGGCTGCCGAGAGCTTTACACTGCGCGTCGGTGCAGGCCATCCGTCGGGACCGTCGGTCTATGTCAATCTGGTCGAAAACCACTTCGTCCCCGAAGTGACCCGCCGCGTGGCCGAAGAGACCGATCACACCATCACCTTCATCGAAGGGTATGGCGGTTCGATCGCGGGCGTCGCGGATACGCTGGAAGCGGTCGAGTCAGGACTTCTTGATGTCGGCGCCTATTGCTTCTGCTTCGAGCCGTCCAAGCTGTTCTTGCACAATTTCCCTTACTACGCACCGTTCGGGCCGCAAAGCTCGGCCGATGCGGCCGAAATCGTGCGTGGAGTGTATGACGAGCATTCTTGGCTGACCGAGCAATTCGAAGCGGAATACAACCAGACCCTTCTGGGGTTGAGCGGCTGGGACAACTACCACCTTGGCACCACCGATCCGTGGGAGACGCCGCAGGATCTTGAGGGTGTGCGCATCGGTGGGGCCGGTCCGAACCTGCCTTGGCTGGAATATGCCGGTGCCGTGCCGGTGCAATCGACCCTGCCCGATGGCTATATGAACCTTCAGACTGGCGTCTATAACGGCTGGCTGATGTTCCCGTCCGCCTACCTGGGTTTCCGCTATTATGAACCGGCGCCCTACTACACCCTGATCGGCTTTGGCCCGATGATCGTGAACGGGCTGACCATGAACATGGACAGCCTCGCGCGGCTGCCGGAAGATGTTCAGCAGATCATTCTCGAAGTCGGCGCCGAATACGAGCAGCGCAGCGGCGAGGCCCTGGACGAGGCGCAGGAACGCGGCCTCACCGGGCTGGAAGAGGAAGGCGCGACGGTTGCCGAAATCAGCGACGAGGCGCGCGCCGACTGGGCCGCGTCGCTGGCCGATTTCCCGCGGGTTCAGGCACAGGAAGCCGATGACCGCGGCATGCCGGGAACCGAGGTGATGCAGACCTATCTCGATCTGGTCGCCGAAAGCGGCTATGAGTGGCCGACCGAGTATTCGCTGGACTGATCGGACGCATCGAACGCCCGTTCGGGCGACAGGGGGCCGGGCGGTTGCCCGGCCCTTTTTCGTGCGGCAGGCGCGGGGCGCGATTGACCGGGTGTCCCGCACTATTTATCATCCGATAAAATGGTGTTTGGCCTGCAACGGGCCGATCGTCGCCCCAAAGGAAAATGCCATGTCCGACCATACCCGGCGCCCCGTGATACTTGACGAAGCGGCCCTTTCGCCCGAACAGCAGCGGATCTTCGATGCCATCCAGTCCGGCCCCCGCGGGATCGTCGAGGGGCCGTTGCGGGTCTGGCTGCAAAGTCCGGGGCTGGCCGACAAGGCGCAGGATCTGGGTGCGTTCTGTCGGTTCGGCACCAGTCTGCCGCCGCGCCTGTCGGAACTGGCGATCCTCACCACCGGCGCTTTCTGGAAGTCCGGGTTCGAATGGGCCGTGCATGCGCCGATAGCCGCGCGCGCCGGGGTGTCGGAGACCGTGATCGAAGCGATTCGAACCGGGCGTGTCCCGGCCTTCGAGCGCGAGGACGAGGCCGCCGTGCATGCCTTCAGCGACCGGCTGCACCGCCAACACCGAGTGGACGATACGACTTATGCGCGCGCAGTCGTCTGTCTGGGCGTGCCCGGAACGGTGGAACTTGTCGGCATCCTTGGCTACTACACGTTGATATCGATGACGATCAACGCTTTCGAGGTGCCGTTGCCCGAAGGTGCGGTGGACCCGTTCGCGGGACCGGAATAGGAGGGGTTCGATGCTGGATGCAGCGATTGTTGGGATCGGCTGGTGGGGTCAGGTGCTGGTCGATGCGGTGCAGGGCAAGAGCGACCGAATCCGTTTCGTCGCCGGCGCCACGCGCACGCCCGACAAGGTTCGTGACTATGCCGCGCGGCAGGGATTTCGGCTGCATGAGAGCTATGAACAGGTGCTGGCCGACCCCACGGTTCAGGCGGTCGTTCTGGCTACGCCGCATCGCGACCACGAGGCGCAGATGATCGCCGCGGCGCGTGCCGGAAAGCATGTCTTCGTCGAAAAACCCTTTACCCTGGATGGCGCAAGCGCGCGCCGCGCGGTCAAGGCGATCAAGGATGCCGGGGTCACGCTGGTGCTGGGCCATAACCGGCGTTTTCACCCCAACATGACCGAGTTGCGCGCACGTATCCGAGACGGGCGGCTGGGAATCGTCGAACATATCGAGGCCACGATGACGGGGCCGGGCGGGTTGTTCATGTCGCCCGAGCATTGGCGCGCCGACCCGAGCCAATCGCCAGTCGGCGGCATGGCGCCGCTGGGCATTCACATGCTGGATGGGATGATCGATCTGAACGGTCCCATTGCCGATGTGATCTGCCAGACGACGCACCGGGCCGCCGTGTCCGGTGTGCCGGATACCACCGGGATCTTGCTGCGCTTCGAAAACGGCGCGACCGGGTATCTGTCGGCGCTGATCTCCACCGCCGCCAGCTATCGGATGTGTGTCTACGGCAGCAAGGGGCTGGCCGAGATCCGCACGCCGGGGCTGGACGAATTCGCGTTTCATCCCGTGCCTGTCGCCGCCGGTGAAACCCCGCCCGAGCCCGAGCGGATCACCTGCGCGGGCTTCGATACCCCTGCCGCGGAACTTGTGGCCTTTGCCGATGCGGTGGACGGGCGCGCGCCCTATCCGATCACGCCCGAGGAAATGATTCACGGCGCTTCGGTCTATGAGGCGATCATCGCCTCGGCCCGCGACCGCAGCGTCGTGGCCGTCCCAAAATGAGTGGGGCCACGCTGTTCGCGCTTGCGGTCGTGGTGGTGGCCGGCGGCGTTCTGTCGTCGCAAGCGCCGATCAATGCCGCGCTGGCGCGCGCCGCTGGCGATCCGATCGTCGCGGCCTGCATCAATTTTCTGGTCGGCTTCCTGGTTCTGGCCGTGGTCTGGGCGATGCGGGGCACCGGACTGCCGCGCGAGTTGGTTGCAACGGCGCCGCCCTGGGTCTGGATCGGCGGCGCGATGGGGGCATTTTACATGTCGGCGCTGATCTGGGCGGTTCCCACGATCGGTGCGTTCAGCGCGACCATGGGCATTGTGCTGGGCCAGCTGGTCGCGGCCTTGTTGCTGGATCGCTATGGTGCCTTTGGCCTTCCGGTCCACGACATCAGCTGGACCCGTCTGGCCGGAATGGCGCTGGTGCTGGCCGGTCTGGCGCTGTCTCGGGTCTAGTGCGCGCGGCCTTTTGACGTCTTGGCCGGGGGGGCGTCCCGCGCCTTGCCGGCCTCATCGGTGGCCGGGGCGGCAGGTCGCAAGGGCGGAAAGTCGTCTGGGGTAATGGTTTCGCGCTCCATCAACAGCTTGGCGCCGGCTTCCAGATCGTCGTGGCGTTCCGTCAACAGGGCAATCGCGCGGTCAAAGGCGGTCTCAAGCAACCCGCGAACGGCCAGATCGACCTCGCGCGCGGTTGCCTCGGAATGGTCGCGCGGGGAAAAGCTGACACGGTCTTCGCCCAGAAAACCGCCGCGATCCTGCTCAAGCACGGCCTGGCCCAGGGTTTCATGCATGCCGAACCGGGTCACGATCTGCCGGGCGATGTCGGTCGCGCGCACCAGATCGTCCGCGGCCCCCGTCGATACCTCGCCCATGGCGATCTGTTCGGCGGCGCGGCCGGCCAGCAACATCACCATCCGGTTCTCCAGCTCGCTGCGCGTGATCAGGAAACGGTCCTCGGTGGGGCGGGTCATGGTATAGCCCAACGCGCCGATTGTGCGCGGGATGATCGAGACCTTGTGCACGGGGTCCGCGCCGGGCAGGGTCGCGGCGGCCAGCGCATGGCCCATCTCGTGCCAGGCAACGGTTTCGCGTTCGCGGGCGTTCAGCAGACGGCCCTTGCGTTCCATGCCCGCGACGACGCGTTCCAGCGCCGAGGTGACATCCTCCATCGCCACGCGGTCGGCGCCGCGACGGGTCGCGTGGATCGCGGCCTCGTTCACCAGATTGGCCAGTTCGGCACCGGTGAACCCCGGTGTCAGGCCCGCGATGGCATCGACATCCAGGTCGGGTTCAACCTGAACCTTGCGCAGATGCACGCGCAGGATCGCCGCGCGGCCAAGCTTGTCGGGGCGGTCCACCACCACCTGCCGGTCGAACCGGCCCGCCCGCATCAGCGCTGGATCCAGGATCTCGGGGCGGTTGGTCGCGGCCAGCAGCACGATCCCCTCGCGTGGGTCGAACCCGTCGAGTTCCGCCAGAAGCTGGTTCAGCGTCTGCTCCTTTTCATCCGTCCCGCCCCCGAACCCGCCGATCGAGCGGCGCTTGCCCAGCGCGTCCAGCTCGTCGATGAAGATGATGCAGGGTGCGGCCTTGCGCGCCTGTTCAAACAGATCACGCACCCGCGCCGCGCCGACGCCCACGAACATTTCCACGAACTCGGACCCCGAAATGGAAAAGAAGGGCACACCCGCCTCGCCCGCGACCGCGCGGGCAAACAGGGTCTTGCCGGTGCCGGGCGGCCCGGTCAGCAGGATGCCCTTGGGAATACGCGCGCCGAGACGGCCGAACTTTTCGGGTTCCTGCAGGAAATCCACGATCTCCTTGAGCTCGGACTTGGCCTCGTCAACGCCGGCCACGTCGTCGAAGGTCACGCCCGTGTCCTTTTCGACATAGACCTTGGCCTTGGACTTGCCGACATTCATCATCCCGCCGAAATTCTGCTTTTCGATGACCCGCCGGAACACGAACATCCAAAGCGCAAAGATCAGCAGAACCGGAACCACCCAGGACAGGATCGTGCCCAGTGCGGTATTTTCGACCGTCCCGTCAAATTCGGCGGTCGAGTCTTCAAGCCGCGCGGTCAGATCGTTGGGCACGATATTGGTGACGAAATGCGTGTTGCCATCGATCGGATCGCGGTATCGGCCCTGGATTCGCTCGGATTCCACGGTCACGGTGGCGATGCGATCGGATTCCAGATGCTCCAGAAACGTGCTGTAGGGAATGCGCTGGGTGACCGAGGCGGTGGAAAACCAGTTTTGAAAGGTCATCAGCGCCACGAACGCGGCGACGAAGTACCAGATGTGAAACTGTTGCTGTTTTTCCATGATCGCCTTCGACCTCGTGTATTTCCGGCGGCCAGTATGGGAGTGCGCGCGCAAGTTGCAATATGATTGACATCAAGGCCGGCGCGGGATCGGCCGGGCTAGGGATGGGCCATGGCAGGACAGGGCGATAAACAGGCGGTCTTTCGCACCGAAGGCGTGACGCGGGTCTATCGCACCGGCGCGGTCGAGGTGCAGGCGCTGCGTGGTGTCGATCTCGCGCTTTACGAGCATGAAATGGTGGTCCTTCTGGGGGCCTCGGGTTCCGGCAAGTCGACCCTGCTCAACATTCTGGGCGGGCTGGATCTGCCGACTGAGGGCAAGGTTTTCTTCCGCGATCAGGAGTTGACGCGCGTATCGGATGCGCGCCTGACAGCGTTCCGGCGCGATCATGTCGGCTTTGTCTTTCAGTTCTACAACCTGGTGCCCAGCCTGACCGCGCGTGAGAATGTCGCGCTGGTGACCGAGATCGCGCGCAACCCCATGACCCCCGAAGAGGCGTTGGATCGCGTCGGCCTGAAACCCCGGATGGATCATTTCCCGGCCGAGCTTTCGGGCGGCGAGCAGCAGCGCGTGGCCATCGCCCGCGCCATCGCCAAGCGCCCCGACGTGTTATTGTGCGATGAACCCACGGGCGCACTGGACAGCAAGACCGGCGTGCAGGTTCTGGAAGCCCTGTATGAGGTGAACCGCGACCTGGGCACGGCAACGGTGCTGATCACCCACAATGCGACCATTCGCAAGATCGCGCATCGGGTCGTCGTGCTGGCCGATGGCCGCATCAAAAGCGATACCGTCAACAGCGCGCGCGTCCTGCCATCCGAGGTCAGCTGGTGACAACGCTGGACACAAAGCTGTTGCGCGACCTGCGCAGGATCTGGGCGCAGACATTGGCGATTGCGCTGGTCCTGGGATGCGGCATCATGGTCCTGGTCGGTGCCCAAAGCACGCAACGCACCCTTGCCGGGACGCAGGCCGCCTATTACGAGCGCCATCGCTTTGCCGATGTGTTCGCGGCCATGACGCGCGCGCCGGCCTCGGTCGTCGCGGCCGCGGCCGAAATCGATGGCGTCGCGCAGGCCGAAGGGCGTATCAGCCTGTCGGCGGTTCTGGATATCGATGGGCTGGACGAACCCGCAAGCGCGCGCATCTTGTCGCTACCGCCCGAGGGAGCGACCCTGAACGTGCCGTTGCTGCGGCGCGGCCGGATGCCCGACCCGGACCGACCCGACGAGGTGGTGGTCAACGAGGCCTTTGGCGAGGCGAACGCGCTGTTTCCCGGCGATCGCTTTCGCGGCGTTCTCAACGGCCGGTTGCGCACACTTGAGGTCACGGGCTGGGTCTTGTCGCCCGAGTTCATCTATACGATCGCGCCCGGATCGCTGATGCCCGACAATCGTCGCTATGGCCTGGTCTGGATGAACGAGGCTGCGGCCGCGGCGGTGCACGACATGACCGGGGCGGTGAACGACATCAGCCTGCGGCTGGCCCGCGGTGCCGATGAACGCGCGGTGATCGCCCGGCTGGACACCCTGCTGGACCCCTTTGGCGGCACCGGCGCCTATGGCCGCGACCGCCAGATGTCGCATTCCTTTCTGGACGGCGAGATGCAGCAACTGGAGGTCATGGCCACCTACATGCCGCCGATCTTTCTGATCGTGTCGGCGTTTCTGGTGAACATGGTGCTGAGCCGGCTGATCGCCATGGAACGTGCGCAGATCGGGCTTCTGAAGGCCGTGGGGTATGCCACGCGCGAGATTGCCTGGCACTATCTCAAGCTTGCGATGCTGATCGGGGTGATCGGCGTTCTGGCCGGTTGGGTGTTCGGCGCCTGGATCGGTGCGGCGATGATCTCGCTTTACGGCGATTTCTTCAAGTTCCCCTTCATCTTGCGCGATCCGGGCTGGAGCGCGCTGGTCCTGTCGGCGGTGCTGGGTCTGGCGACGGCGATCGCGGGCGGGTTGCGCGCGGTCTGGGCCTCGGTCCGGCTGCCGCCGGCCGAGGCGATGTCGCCGCCCGCGCCGCCCAGCTTCAGCCGAGGGCGCATTGACCGGTTTCTGGCGGCATTGCGGTTGCGCCAGACCACGACCATGATCTTTCGCTCGATCCTGCGCTGGCCGGGCAGGGCGGCGATCACCCTGTTCGGGGTGTCGGCCTCGGTCGGGGTGCTGGTGATGTCGTATTTCATGTTCGATGCCGTCGGCCTGATCGTGGACAATGTCTTTGAGCGCGGAAACCGTCAGCAGGTCACGTTGACGCTGACGAACGCCGCGCCGCAGTCGGCGGTGCAGGACGCAATGACGCTTCCCGGCGTGCGCGCGGCCGAAGGCGGCTTTGCCATGCCGGTGCGCCTGACGAATGGTCACCGCGACCGGCTGAGCGCATTGTCCGCGCAGTTTGCCGGCAACGATCTGGTGCGCCTGATCGACGATTCCGGCGCGGTCGTCGCCGTTCCGCCCGAAGGTGTGATCCTGCCGGCGATGCTGGCGCGCGCGCTTGACGTCGAACCCGGCGAATCGTTGCGCATAGAGATGTTGGCGCCCCCGCGCGAGGTATTGCAGATGCCGGTCGCCGCCGTGATCCGGCAGGGACTGGGGCAAGAGGCGTATATCGCGGCACCGGCGCTGTTCGCGGCAATGCGCGTTGCGCCGCAGGTCAATCAGATCCATCTGATGGTGGCGGCCGATGCGATGGACGCGCTCAATGCCCAGGTCAAGGTCACGCCGGCGGTTGCGGGGCTTTCCGACTGGGCCGAGGTGCGCCGCCAGTTCGATGCCACGCTGAGCGAGAACCTCTTGACCATGGTCGGGATCTATACGCTGATCGGCGTTCTGATCGCCATTGGCGTTGTCTACAATGCCGCGCGCATCCAGTTGGCCGAGCGCAGCTATGAACTGGCCAGCCTGCGGGTTCTGGGCTTCACCCGCGGCGAGGTGGCATTCGTTCTGGTCGGCGAGATGATGTTGCTGACCCTCGTTGCCATCCCGATCGGCTGGGTTCTGGGCTATTGGCTGGCGGTGGGGCTGGTGGGGGCAATGTCCACCGATGTGATACAGATACCGCTTCTTGTGACGCGGCGGACCTATGCGCTGGCGGCGCTGGCGGTGTTCGTGGCGTCGCTGGCGTCGGTGCTGCTGGTGCGGCGGCGATTGGACAAGGTGGACTTGGCGATGGCGCTCAAGGCGCGCGATTGAAGGAGGTGGCGATGTCACGACTGCGCAAGGCGGGGCTTGGACTGGGCGGTCTGGGGCTTGTGCTGGCCCTGGCCTGGGCGCTGTGGCCGGAACCCGCGTCGGTGGACCTGGCGACGGTCGCGCGCGCGCCGATGAAGGTGACGATCAGTGCCGAAGGCATCACACGCGTCCGGGAACCCTATGCCATCACCGCGCCGATTACCGGAACGACGACGCGGTCGCCGGTCCAGGTGGGCGACGATGTGGAGCGCGGCGAAACCGTCGTCGCCGTCATCCGCCCGGCCGAACCGGCACTGATGGATGCCCGCAGCCGTTTGCAGGCCGAGGCTGGCGTGACCGAGGCCGAGGCGTCGGTGCGGCTGGCCGAGGCCAATGTCGTGCGCGCCGAATCCGATCTGGCCCATGCCGAGAACGAACTCGCGCGCACGCGGGTTCTGGCCGAACGGGGCACCGTGCCGCAACGGATGGTCGAGGACATGGAGCAGGCCCATGTGACCGCGCGCCAGGCGCTGCTGGCCGCGCGATCCGAGCTTGATCTGCACCGCGCCTCGCTGGCCAGGATGCAGGCGCAGCTTCTGGGCCCGGATGCCGTGCAGATGCCCGAAAACGGCGCTGAATCGTGCTGTGTCCGCATCGTCGCGCCGCAGACCGGTACGGTTCTTGACGTTGCCGATCCCAGCGCCCGGTTGGTGCAGGCGGGCGCCCCGCTGCTGAGTATCGGCAACATCGAGGATCTGGAAATAGAGCTTGATCTGTTGTCGGCCGATGCCGTGCGGGTGCCCGTCGGTGCCCCTGCCGAGGTCGAACGCTGGGGTGGCGACACGGTTTTGCAAGCCCGCGTCCGGCGGATCGAACCCGCGGCCTTCACCCGTGTCTCGGCTCTTGGCATCGAAGAGCAGCGTGTGCGGCTGAAACTTGAACTCCTGACACTCGCGGACGAACGTGTCGGGCTGGGCGACCGGTTCCGGGTTCACGTGCGGCTGATCCTGTGGGAGGGGGACGACATCTTGCAGCTTCCGCAGGCTGCCCTGTTCCGCCATGACGGCGGATGGGCGGTGTTCCGTGTCGAGGATGGGCGCGCGGTCCTGACGCCGGTGCAAATCGGCCGTCAGTCCGGCGGGGAGGTCGAACTTCTCGACGGTCTGGATGAGGGGGCGCGGGTGGTGATGTATCCCGCCTCGACACTGGATGACGGTGCGCGCGTCGTTGAACGGCAAGGCTAGCTGTGCAAGGGCCGGGCGATTAACCTGATGGCGCTCAAAGCACGCGCGGTGCGCAAAAACGGCCCTCGCTGAAGACCAGCGGCTCGCCGTCGCCACGATGCAACGACAGAACCTCGCCCAGAATGATCTCGTGGTCGCCACCCGGATAGCGCGCCGCCACGTGGCATTCGATATGCGCCAGCGCCCCGGCCAGAAGCGGTGCGCCGGTCTCGCCCGCCAGGGTTTCGACCTGCGCGAACTTGTCCTCGCCCGCACGGGCGAAGCGGCTGGCCAGGTCGCATTGCCCGGCGCCCAGGATATTCACCGCAAAATGGTCGTTCGCGCGAAAGGCGGCCAGGCTGTGCGCCTTGAGCGCAAGGCTCCACAGGATCAGGGGCGGTTCCAGCGACACGGTGTTGAACGAGCTTGCCGTGACACCGATGGGCCCCAGATCGTCATCATGGACCGTCATGATCGTCACGCCTGTCGGAAAACAGCCCATCACGGCGCGGAACTGCGCAGGGTCGCAGCCCCCCTGCAATTGGTCTTGCGTAGCGCGGCGGATCGGGTTGACAGCGTTCATGGTTCCTCCGGCGTTTTGTCGCATTCAAGAGAAACCTTAATTGACAAAGCGCCTTCACAAGTAACAATAAGTTCTGCGTTCAGGCATAAGGATTGGTGATATCCCCGTGAATCTCCGTCAACTCGTCACCTTCGTTCGCATCGTCGAGGAAGGATCGTTCAACAAGGCCGCGCAAAGGCTGCATGCGACGCAATCGGGCCTGTCGATGCAGATCCGCAATCTGGAAGAGGATCTGGGCGTCGCGCTGCTGGAGCGCTCGGCGCGCGGCGTCACGCCCACGCGCGCCGGGCGCCTGTTCTACCGCCGGGCCGCCGCCATCCTGCATGATGTCGATCAGGCGCGCAGCGAAATGCGCCAGATCGATCGCGATGTGGCCGGGCCGCTGCGGGTCGGGCTGATGCCGACCTTCACGCGCGGGTTGCTGGCGCCGGTGATCCAGGGGTTCTTGCGTGATTACCCGTCGGTCGAGCTATCGGTGACCGAGGCCTACAGCGCCCTGCTGACCGACATGGTGCTGGCCGAGGAAACGGATTTCGCCATTGTACCCACCGTTACGCCCCCTGACGGCGTGTCGGCCACGCATCTGGGCACCGACCCCGAAATGCTGCTGATCCGGCCCGGCGGGTCCGTGCCCCATCTGGCGCCGATCCGGCTGGCCGATCTGGGGCCATTGAAGCTGGTTCTGGCGGCGCGCGGCAATGCCCGGCGCGACGCGATCGAGGCGGCGCTGATCCAGCAGGGGTTGCCGATCGAGACGATCATCGACATGGATGCGATGATCGCCACGCTGGAATTCGTCGCGCAATCCGATTTCATCACGATCCTGCCCGCAACGGTGGCCGCCAAGGACATACCCGGAACCGAGCGCTGGGTGCATCCTCTGGCCGATCCGCCGCTGACCGTCAGCTATTCGGTGATCCAGCCGGCGGCGCGGGCGCTGTCGCCCGCGGCCAGCCTGTTTCTTGAACGGTTGCGCAAGGAATACACCGCCAGCCAGGATCGATGGTCCGACCTGATCGGCGCGCCCCGGCGCGACTTGCATGGGCAGGTATAAGGTCAAGCGATTACCTTTATCAGTTATTATCGTTTTAACCGGATGCCCGGCGCCGGTATCGTTCCCCGCAAAGACGGGAGAATGAAATCATGCAACTAGGCTTTTTCACCATGCCGATTCATCCGCTGGGAAAGGATTGGCGCCGGTCCCTGCATGAGGATCAGGCGGCGTTCGTGCTGGCCGACGAACTGGGCTTTGCCGAAGGCTATGTGGGTGAGCATGTCACCGATCTGGCCGAAAACATCACTTCGTCGGCCATGTTCATCGCGGCGCTTGCCAGCCAAGTCAAACGGATGCGGCTGGGGACCGGGACCGTCAACCTGCCGAACACGCATCCGGCGCATGTTGCCGGGCAGCTTGCCATGCTGGATCATCTGCTGGACGGGCGACTGAACTTCGGGATCAGTCCCGGTGGCCTGCTGTCGGACGCCGAGATTTTCGGCAACCTCGACGCCGACCGCAATGCCATGTTCCTTGAGGCGATCGACATGGTTTTGTCGCTCTGGACCCAAGAGCCGCCTTATGACCTGAAAGGGGATTTTTGGTCGATCTCGACCCGCGAGACGCTGATGCAGGACATCGGGCAGGGGATTGTCGGCAAACCCCTGCAACGGCCGCACCCGCCCATCGTGGTGACGGCGGTGGCACCGTTTTCCAAGGGCGTGACCGCGGCAGCGGCGCGCGGCTGGGATCCGATCTCGGCCAATTTCCTGATGCCGAAATGGGTGGCAAGCCATCGCGGGTGCTACATCGAAGGGTGCGAACAGGGCGGTCGCCCGGCCGATCTGGCCAACTGGCGCGTGGCGAAAAGCGTCTTCGTGGCCGATGACATGGAAACCGCGCGCGACTATGTGTTCGGTGCCAACAGCCCGTATCTGTATTACTACAACTCGCTTGTCACCAAGCTGAAAAAGAATGGCCGGGCCAACCTGTTCAAGGAAGACCAGTCGATGCCGGACGAGGCCGTCACACTGGATATGGTGATGGACAAGCTTGTGATCTGGGGCACACCCGACAAGGTCGCCGACGACCTGATGGCGTTTCGCGAAACTGTTGGCCCGTTCGGCACACTTCTTTACGCTGGACATGACTGGACCGATGTCGCGCTGGCACGGCGGTCGATGGAGCTGATGGCCGAAAAGGTGCAGCCGCAGATCGTGGCGGCAGACAGAAAGGAGGCGGCGCAATGACGCGTGAAACCGTGCAATCGGGCGATGCAACGATCTCGGTGCGGATCGAGGGCGAGCCGGGCAAACCCTGGCTTCTGGTCTCGAACTCGCTGGCCGCGGACCTGCATATGTGGGACGATCAGATTCCGATGCTGACACGCACGCATCGCGTGATCCGATATGACACCCGTGGCCATGGCCAGAGCAGTGCGCCCGAGGGCCCCTACAGCTTTGACATGCTGGTGGCCGACATGGTCGCGATTCTCGATCATGCCGGGGCGGACAAGGCCGATGTGCTGGGCCTGTCGCTGGGCGGCATGACCGCGCTGGGCCTTGCGATCACGCATCCCGCCCGTGTCGGCCGCATGGTTGTGTGCGATGCGCGCGCCGATAACCCGCCACCCTTCGTGGCCAGCTGGGATGACCGGATCGCGGCGATCCAGGCCGGTGGCATGGATGCCATCGTTGATGGCACCCTGGCGCGCTGGTTCTCGCCGGATGCCCCGCAATCGGCACGCGACCGTGCGGCAGACATGATCCGCGCGACCAGCGTCACCGGCTATGCCGGGTGCGCGCGTGCCTTGCAGGGACTGGATTATCAAAAGGATCTTGGCCGTATATCGGCCCCGGTTCTGTATCTGGTCGGTGCCGACGACATGGGCGCGCCCAAGGACGTGATGGAAGCCATGGCGCGCGCCACCCCGGACGCCCACTTCGTGGCGCTGCCGGGACTGGCGCATCTGCCCAACATGGAAGACCCCGCCGCCTTTGACGCCGCGGTCGGCCCCTGGCTGGCCCGGTCCGGGGGCGCGGCATGAAGCGGCTCAGCGAGCGCGCGCCCTATGAGGCGTTCGTTGACCGTCCGCGCCTGCATCTGCCAGACGACGCGCGCGTCGCGGTCTGGTTCATCGTCAATATCGAGGAATGGGCGATCGAACGCCCGATGCCGCGCACCGTTCTGACCCCGCCGATGGGCAATCCGCTGATGCCCGATGTGCCCAACTGGTCGTGGCACGAATACGGCATGCGCGTGGGGTTCTGGCGCATTCTGGACGCCATTCGCAAGCGCGGTCTGCCGGCGACGATGGCGATCAACGGCAATGTCATCAACAGCTATCCGCGTATCGCCGAAGCTGCGCGCGATGCGGGCTGGGAGTTCATGGGCCACGGTTTCGTCCAACGGCCGATGCACCAGTTGGACGATCAGCAAGCCGCGATCCGCGAGACGGTGCGCACGATCGCGGATTTCACCGGCAAGCCGCCGGTCGGCTGGGAAAGCCCCGGATTGACCGAAACCGAGTCGACGCTGGATTTCCTGCGTGCCGAGGGGATTGAATATGTCGCCAACTGGCCGATCGACGATCTGCCCTCGGTCCTGAAAACGCGCCATGGCGACATGTTGCAGGTGCCCTATACCGTTGAGACCAACGACATCGTGGTCCACGCGGTGCAGCATCTGCCGTCAGATGCCTTCAAGCATCGCATCATCGACCAGTTCGATCAGCTTTATCAAGATGGCGAAACGAATGCGCGGGTCATGGCGATCAGCTTGCACCCTTATCTGACCGGCGTGCCGCATCGCTTCGGTCATTTCGAGGCGGCGCTCGATCATATCCTGGCGCATGATCAGGTCGCGTGGATGACCGGCGAACAGATCGCCGCCTGGTATTGGCACGCCACGACTGGGGACGCGCGGGGCTAGGGTCTTGTGCGGTTGCGTGCTATGGCTGTGTGGATTGAGCAAGATCATTGCGCCCGCCGCGCATCGCACCATGATGGGCGGGCACTGCAAAAGGAGGTCTGCCTATGGCACAGAGAACCGCAAAGCAGGATCCCGCGCCCGACCGCGCCGAGATCGAAGCCCAGTTCGCCCGCATCCGCGACGACATCGCGGCCTTGGGCGGCATGATGCAGGCCTATGGCCGCGACCGTTTGAGCGGGGCGCAGGCGCGGGCAGAAACATTGCCCGACGAGGCCCTGGCCGAATTGCAGCGCCAGCTTGCCGCGCTGGAGGGCGAACTCAAGCTCAAGGTGCGTGAGCGTCCGTTGCAATCTCTGGGCCTCGCGGCGCTGGCGGGGCTGGTGATCGGGATCTTTCTGAGACGGTGATGCGCCAGATCGTCGAAAGCCTGATGCGACTGGCGGCGGCCGATGCCGCCCGTTATGCCCGCAGCCGCCAGCGCAATACCGCCCTTTATGCGGTGGCGGGGGTGGCGGGGCTGACCGCCTATGCCTGCCTGGTCACGGCCGGGGTCATCGCGCTGGCGCGACGGTCCGACCCGGTGCTGGCCGCGTGTGCCGCCGCCGCGGCCTTTGCGGCGCTGGCCCTGCTGGTGATCGCCGTCGTGGCGGTGCTGAACCGGCGCGAACGGCAGTGGTTGCGCGACCGTCGCAGCCTGTATTCGAACGCCATGGTTGCCCTGACGGGCGAGGCACTGGGGCCACGCGGACTGGCATTGGTCGGCGCGGCGCTGATCGCCGGGCTGGTGATGACCGGGCCCGCAGACGCCGATCCGCCTGGGGGCGACGACGGTGTGTGACGTGGCATATCCGGCGGCGGCGGGGGGCACTCCGATGAGCGTCCCGCCAATACCTCAGCGCCCGCGCTGCCGCAGGCTGCGTTTCAGAAACCGGGCGCCCTGACCCAATCCGCGCCCGGCGCGGCTAAGGTTCTCACGCAGGCGCAGCCCGCCTTCGGAGCCGGTCAACCGCCGGCGGTTGCGCTGGGCCATCAGGGCCTCGGTCATGAGATCGCTGATAACCTGATAGAGCGTGTCGATGTTCCACTCCGGCGGTTCCGCGCGAACGGGGATTGCCGAGGCGGCATTCATGTCCGTCGCGATCGCGGCCATGGCATGGCCCAGCCGTTCCTGCGCGTCCGCCGGCAAATGGTTCTCGGGGTATGGCCAGCCGGGCAAGAGGGTGTCCGCCGCACTCGCCACGAAGACCAGCGGGGGCCGCCTGCGGGCGGGGTTCGCGGAAAAATGGGCGTCGAATCGATCCAGCAGCGCCACGTCCAGCCCGCGTCCGGGGCGATTGGTGCGCAAGGTCCACAGGATCAGATCGGCCTCGGCCATTTCCGCCTCCAGCCGATTGAATGCGCCATCGCTTCCGTCCAGGCCCATCGTGTCGACGAAGCGGCAGGGAATGTCGTCGATCACGGTCTCATGCGCGGTCAGCCGGTCGGTCGTGGGGGCCATGTCGGTTTCCGCGCCGCCCTCGGTCACAAGCGCGTTGATGAGCGTGGATTTCCCGGCGCTGACCTGTCCCACGACCAGAATGCGCACCGGGTCGTCCGGCTGGGCCAGCCGGGACCGGTCGCGGCTTTCCGAGCCCAGCTCGATCTGCATCAGTTCGGCCTCGGAAAACCGCAGCCGGCCAGAATAGAGATCGACCGCCGCCTGCGCGACCTCTTCCAGAAGGATCGCCTGGGCATCGCGGATGAACTGGTCGGTCAGACGGTCCTGCAACCCCGCCGTCACCGCACGCTCGACCTCACGTAACAGACCCACGGCCGGGTTCAGGACCAGCCGCACCCCGCGATAGGCCAGAAACCCGGTTTCCCACGCCGCCAGCGCCTTGTCCTGGCGTTGCCATATCCAGAACAGCGCGCGCACCGAAAGCTGGTCCGAGAACGGCACATTCCGGCGCAGGAATTCACGGTATCGCAACGAGACGCGATCGATCAGCAACAGACCCTCGGGCACCGTAAAATCCAGTGCCGTGCGCTTGCCGCCGGACAGGGTCGCGGCGACCAGCTCGACCACGGCAAGCCCCTCGGCGGGTAGGCTTTGCCACGGAATCGGGGCCGGTAACCGATCGGCGATCAGGTGCTGGGCCTTTTCATAGGCGGCGCGTTCGTGCGGGTTCCATTCGGGGTCGATCTGCGGGGCGTCCAGTTGCCGGGCACGGGGGGCTTGCTGGGGCTTGCGTCGTCGCAAGAGATAGCTGGCGCCACGCGCCAATGCAAAGCCTGCGACCGTGACCAGAACGAACCATAGCAGCCAGCCGCGTTCATGCAGCCACAAAAACCCAAGGCCCGAGGTGATCGCCAGCGGCAGCAATACCAGGCCCGCCAGCCCCAGTCGTCGCCAACGTAGCACGACGCGCCGGATCGTGTCACCGACGGGCATGATGCGCCCTGTGCAAGGCCTCGTCATACAGCTTGCGCAGATCATCGCCGGCAAGGGTCTCGCCGCGCGCCGCGCGATATAGCCAGGCCGCAGCCGCCCGCCCAAGGGCGTAGGTCGTGGCAAAGCTGGTGGCCGCGGCCGCGGCCGCGCCCAGGGTCTGACCATAGACCGGCACCAGCTTGGCGCCCTGTCGCGCGGCGTGACTTGCCGCCAGCCGCACGACCGCGCCGGTCCCCAGCGCCGAGGCGAAAAGGCCGATGCGCGCCGGCGTCCAGTCCAGCCCGTACCGCCGCGCCAGTGCATGCAGCATCGCGCCCTGTATGGCGGGTACACTGACGGCGCCGACCAGTGGCGCGGCGTCGCTTGCCCCCGCCAGACCCGCATACCACATGATCATGGGCCGCAGCGTGGCAAAGCGCCCGGCCTCTTCGGTCCAGTCCCGTTCACGCATGAGCAAGAGCGTCACTTCGGGCAACATCTCGCCCAGCCGTGCGCGCAAATCGTCCAGCCCTTGCGGCTCTTCGTCGTCGCGCGGCAGCGAAAGGGTCACGGCGGGCAGGGCGCCGCCCGCAGCGGTTTCGGCCTGCGCCTGCATTCGCGACCGTGCGCGCGCCTGTGCGCCCGGATCGGGGACGAGATCGGCGCCAGTATGCACCACCAGGATCGGGATGCGCGGCCGGCGCGCGCGCAGCTTTCCCAGCGTCTGGGTCACGGCGCCCTGGGTCGGATCGTCAAGGCGCATCACCGCCAGAACGGCGTGGCTGCCCTGTTCGGCCGTCGCCAGATCCTCGGCGGGGTCATAGCCTGCCTCGCCCAGCCCGCGCGTATCCAGAAAGCGCAATACCGGATGCGTTGCCGGAAAGTCATAGGCCTGCGCCGTCCGGGTGCAGGGCGCAAAGCCTGACCCCACTTCGGCCTCGCCGGTGAGGGCTTGCACCAGCGATGATTTCCCCGCGCCGGTATTGCCCAGCAGCCACAGGGTCGGCAGCGGCAATTCCTGTTCCGGTGCCGGATCGAATGCGGCGCCGTGCCCCAGTATGTTTCGAAGGTATTCCTTCACCTGACACCCCTTGCAGCCGGTGCGCGTGTTTCATCCTATGCGACGGCGCGCGCCGCTTCAAACCAAACGCAACCGGGCGGTCTGAGGTTTCAACGCGACGGGCCGGGGCAAAGTCACGCCCCGGCCCGCAAGCACCGTCGGATCGCTGCCGCGTCAGCGTGCGGCGGCAACCGCGCGCCGGGTCATCACCGCAACCAGATGCGCCCGGTATTCGGGCGTTCCGTGCAGATCGCCGATCATGCCCTTTGCCGGGAGCGTAAGGCCGTCCAGCGCCGCGGCGTCGAAATTGTCGGACAAGGCCGCTTCGGCCTCGGTCCAGCGAAAGACGCCCTCCTCGGATGCGCCGGTGATCGCGACGCGCACACCGTCACCAAAATTGGCGACAAAGGCGCCCGTCAGCGCAAAGCGCGAGGCCGGCTGATGGAACTTGGCATAGGCTGCCTTGTGCGGGATCGGAAAGCGGATCGCGGTGATGAGTTCATCATCGTCCAGGGCGGTCGCGAACATGCCCTGGAAAAAGTCATCGGCCGCGATCTCGCGCTTGCTGGTGGCGATGGTCGCGCCCGACCCCAGCACCGCCGCAGGATAGCAGGCGGACGGGTCGTTGTTCGCCACTGATCCGCCCAGCGTACCGCGGTTGCGCACCGATGGGTCGCCGATCTGGCCGGCCAGTGCGGCCAGGCCGGGGTAATCTGCGGCGGCGTCGCGCGCGACCTCGGTGTGCGTCGTCGCGGCGCCGATGACCAGCGCGTCCTCTTCGCGCCGGACGCCCCTGAGTTCGGCGATGCCGTTCAGGCTGATCAGGATATCAGGCGCGTTCAGGCGCTGTTTCATGGTCGGCAGCAGGGTCTGCCCCCCGGCAAGCGCCTGTGCCCCCTCCTGCTCCATGGCGGCGACCGCGTCAGACAGGGTGGCGGGTTTCACGAAATCGAAAGCATACATCGACGCCTCCCTTATTTGGTGTTCATCGCAGCCCAGACGCGCGCAGGCGTCACCGGCATGTCGATGTGTTGAACATGGGTATGACCGGCGCGGTGCAGGGCATCGATCACGGCATTGACCACCGCCGGCGGCGAGCCGATGGCACCCGCCTCGCCGCAGCCCTTGGCGCCCAGCGGGTTGTGGGTGCAGGGGGTGGCGCAGCTGTGATCGACCTTGAACACCGGCAGATCGTCGGCGCGCGGCATGGTATAGTCCATGAACGATCCGGTCAGAAGCTGGCCGTTCTCGTCATAGACGCAGTGCTCGGTCAGGGCCTGGCCGATGCCCTGCGCAAGTCCACCGTGCACCTGCCCCTCGACGATCATCGGGTTGATAACCGTGCCGAAGTCATCGGCTGCCGTGAAGGCCACGATGTCCACCTTGCCGGTTTCGGGGTCGATCTCGACCTCGCAGCCATAGCAGCCCGAAGGGAAGGTGAAGTTGTTGGGGTCGTAGAACGCGGTTTCTTCGAGCCCGGGTTCAAGATCCTCAAGCGGGTAGTTGTGCGGCACATAGGCCGCCAGCGTGACTCCGGCCCAATCCACCGATTTGTCGGTGCCCGCGACCGAGAACTTGCCGTCCTTCAATTCGATGTCTTCGGGCGCGGCTTCCAGCAGGTGGGCGGCGATCTTCTTGGCCTTGTCGATGATCTTGTTGGTTGCCTTGACCAGTGCCGATCCACCGACCGCGACCGAGCGCGAGCCATAGGTGCCCATCCCCATCGGCGTGTTCGCCGTATCGCCGTGAACAAGATCGATCTGGCTGGCGTCAATCCCGATCATGTCGGCGACGATTTGCGGGAATGAGGTTTCATGCCCCTGGCCGTGGCTGTGACAGCCCGTCAGGACGGAAATCGACCCGGTGGCGTTCACGCGCACCGTCGCGGTTTCGTAAAGCCCTGCGCGCGCGCCCAACTGGCCGACCAGATTCGACGGTGCGATGCCGCAGGCCTCGATATATTGCGAGATGCCGAACCCGCGCAGTTTGCCGTTCTCGCGGCTTTCCTGCACCCGCGCGTCCAGGTTCGCGTAATCTGACAACTCCAGCATCTTGTCCATGGTCGCGTGGAAATTGCCGCTGTCATATTCAAGCGCCACCGGCGTCTGGTACGGAAACTCGTCCGGCTTGATGAAGTTCTTGCGCCGCAGTTCGACGCCATCGACGCCCAGCTCGCGCGCGGCCTTGTCGATCACGCGTTCCAGCTGGAACGTCGCTTCGGGCCGGCCGGCGCCGCGATAGGCATCGACCGCCACGGTATTGGTGAACACGGCCTTGACGTTGACGTAGATCAGCGGGGTCTTGTAGGGGCCGGCCATCAGCGTTCCGTGCAACCACGTGGGAATCGACGGCGCGAAGGTGGACAGGTAGGCGCCCATGTTCGCAAGCGTGGTCGAACGGATGGCCGTGAAATTGTGATCCTTGTCCAGAGCCAGCTCGATCTTGGAAACGTGATCGCGGGCGTGGGCGTCGGAAATAAACGCCTCGGAGCGAGTCGAGGTCCATTTCACCGGTTGCTTGAGGATCTTGGCGGCATGGGTACAGAACGCCTCTTCCGCGTAGTGATAGATCTTCGAACCGAAACCGCCGCCGACATCGGGGGCGACGATGCGCAGCTTGTGTTCGGGCAGCGACAACACGAACGCGCCCATCAAGAGCCGGATCACATGCGGATTCTGGCTGGTGGTGTAAAGCGTGTGCTGATCGTTCCAGGGATCATAGTCGCCGATCGCGACGCGCGCTTCCATCGGGTTGGCGCAAAGACGGTTGTTGACCAGATCGACGCTGACGACATGCGCGGCCTCGGAAAAGGCCTTGTCGACGGCTTCCTTGTTTTCCTCGACGAAGCCCCAGTCATAGCACAGGTTCGAGTTGAGATCGTCATGCACCTTGGTTGCGCCGTCCTCCAGCGCCTTGCGCATGTCGATGACGGCGGGCAATTCCTCGATGTCGAGTTCGATTTCCTCGGCCGCGTCGCGCGCCTGTTCCAGCGTCTCGGCCACGACGGCGCAGATCGGATCGCCGACATGGCGCACCTTGCCCTCGGCCAGGATGGGATGCTTAGGCTCCTGCATCGGTTGGCCATGCTTGTCGGTCACCTGCCAGCCGCAGGGCAGACCGCCGGCATGCGCGAAATCCTCGGCGGTGAAGATGCGGATGACGCCCGGCATCTCTTCGGCGGCGCTGGTGTCGATCGCGCGGATGCGGCCGTGCGCCACGTCTGAGCGCAGAAAGTGCACATAAGCCTGGCCGCGCAGGTTGATATCGTCGGTATAGCGTCCGTTTCCGGTCAGGAAGCGGACGTCCTCGCGCCGCTTGGTGCTGGCGCCGATGCCGTCCTTTGGCATGATTTCCTCCCTAGATGGTGCGGGCCGGTTGCGGGCGGTTTGGCCACTGCGCTCCGGCTGTGTTGTTCCAGATGGGTCGATCGCCCATCCATCCTGTTATTGGGCTGCGATGGCGCTCATCTCGGACACATCCTGACCGCTGGCGGCCATCACCGCCTTGACGATATTCTGATAGCCGGTGCAACGGCAGATATTCCCTTCCAGGTAATCGCGGATCTCGGCCTCGGTCGGTCTGGGGTTTTCGGCCAGCAGGGCGGCGGCGGCCATCACCATGCCGGGCGTACAGAACCCGCATTGCAGCCCGTGATGATCCTGAAACGCCTGCTGGATCGCATTGAGCGAGCCGTCGGAATTCGCCATGCCCTCGATCGTGCGGATCTCGCTTCCGGCCACGTCCATCGCCAGGACCGAACAGCTCTTGACCGGCTTGCCATCGACATGGACGACGCAGGCGCCGCATTGCGACGTGTCGCAGCCGACATGCGTGCCGGTCAGGCCCAGGCCTTCGCGCAGGAAGCCCGACAGCAGTGTCCGCCCCTCGGCCTCGGCGGAAACGGTCTTGCCGTTCACCGTCATGGATATGGTGTTCATGAAATCCTCCCCTTGCTTTGGCTTCGAGTTAAGCATGACCCGCCGGGGCGGGAAATGCCACCTTTGGGCAATGATGCGCGCTGTGGTCCGCCAGTGTGCGCCGAGAAGGCGCGGCGGTCAAAGGGGGGCGATGGTGTATCCGGTGCCGTGAACCGTCTTGATGAAATGCGATGTGCCGTCCTGCGGTTGCAGCTTTCTGCGCAAGCGGCTGATCAGGCCGTCCACTGAACGCTCATAGCACCGCCAGTCACGGCCCTTCGAGAGGGCGATAATCTCGTCGCGGCAGAGAACCTGGCCCTTGTGCCGCGCCAGGACGTGCAGGATGTTGTATTCCGCCGTGGTCAGCGGCACCTCTTGGCCCGCGGCATTCAGCACCTGGCGGCTTGCGGCAAAAAAGCCTGTAGTCGCCGATCGCGATGCCGGTATCTTGCGCGGCATTGGTGATGGATCCGCGCGCATGGGTCGTCCGGCGCCAAACCGCCTTGACCCGCGCTGCCAGTTCCCGCGGACGGATCGGCTTGGGGATGAAGTCGTCCGCGCCGGATTCCAGGCCGGCGACGCGGCAGGATTCGCTGTCTTGCTTGCTGAGAATGATGATCCCGCTTGTCGAGAGATTGCGGATCCGGCGAACCAGCGCAAGCCCGTCGCCGGCGGGTGCGGCAAACCCGACGATAAAGATATCTACATCATTTATACCTTTTATCACGCAGGGATCGACCACGGGTCTTTCCGATGAAACCGAAAAGCCCTCTGGCTCCAGAGTATGCTTAATGAGCAGACCAGTATCGGTGTCGTTGTCCATAACCATGACGCGACTCATTTTTGCAATCCCAATCCATGCACTCGACGTTGTCTTGCATTTTTGTAGACGAATTTTGAATCGTGCAAGAAATAAATCTAAATTTAGAAAATATCTAAAATTACGCTACGTCATTTTTGCCTTGTCTGGACACAGGCATAGAATCATGGATTTTTTCCAGATGGATTGGATTCGGATCTGCGCGCATACATGGATTGATAATAGTCAAATTATTTCACAAATCTTCAATATTCTTTCGAAAACTATAGCACCCGTGTCCTGAAAAACCGGAAACGAACAAAAGGGATACCAAAAGATGCGCTGAAATTCGGATTCGAAAACCTATCCTATCCAGATCCCCCTGGTGGGGCCACGCGGTTGCGTGATTCATGAGTGTTCGCGAAGGTATCGGAATGTCCGTGACATTGGGAAGCGACCGAATGGAAGCCGCCGTGATGCGGTCTGACCCGGATCAAGGGCCGGCGCAGGCGCTTTTCATGAAATCGGTCCTGCTGGTCGATGATGACCCGCTGATGCTGGAACTGTTGCGCGGGTCCATGGAGCGGGCGGGATGGGACGTCTGCACCGCCCAGACCGTCGCCGATGCCAAGCGCATCCTGAAGCAGAGCGATGACATCACGGTGGTCGTCTCGGACATCAAGATGCCGGGCGAATCCGGTTTCGAACTGGTTTGGTGGTTGAATGAGACCCGCCGCGACGACCGGCATGCCGAGGTCATCCTGATCACCGGCGATGCCGATGACGATGCACTGATTGCGGCGCTGCGCAGCCGGGTGTTCGATTTCATGCGCAAGCCCTTCGAACCCCGCAGTTTGCTGAGCGCAGCCGACCGCGCCTATCGCACCGCCTATGCGCGCCGCGACCGGTTTCACCGCCTGTCGGCCATGGATTACGCCCTTGATCAGGTCAGGCAGGAGCGGATGCAATTTCAGGCCCAGTTGCGCGAGGCCAGGGCCCAGTTCGAGGATACGCAGGCGCGCCTGACCTATGTCGGCCAGACCATGGCCCGCATCGTCAGCCACGAGTTGCGCACACCGCTGATCCCGATCATCGGGCTGGCGCAGGTTCTTGAAAGCTCGGACGATCTGTCGCCAGACGAGATCCGCGAATTCGCGGGGGAAATTCGCCGCGCTGGCGAAAGTCTGGCGAACATCGTGGATAATGCACTGAATTTCGTGGATATCGAGCGCCAGGTGCGCGCCCAGCCCCATGACGAGATTGCGGTCGCGCCCCTGCTGAACGAGCTTGTTCGCGAACTGGCGCCCCAGACCAATGAAAAGCGCGTGGCCATCACGATGACCTGCGAAGCCGCGGCACTGATCTATGGTCCGCGTCATCTGTTGCGCGGGGCAATCCTGTCGCTGATCGACAACGCGGTCAAGGCCAGCCCGGTTGGCGGCACGGTGTCGCTGTCGGTGCGGGCGGGTGTGGAGGTGACAATCGACATCCGCGACCGTGGGCCAGGATTATCGGATCACGTGCGGGCAAATTTCGGTGCCCCGTTCATGCATGGCGACAATTCCGACACGCGCACATGGCCCGGCATCGGCCTTGGAATCGCAAGTGCGCTGCGTATTCTTGCAGTCTGTGGCGGCCGGCTTGAGGTTGTGGCCTCGGGCGCCGATCTGGGCACCCTCATGCGCATATCGCTGCCCGCGCATGAGCGGGCGAATGCCTGAACGGCGCCGCCGCCGGGCGGATCCGCGCCCGGCGAACTGGGCCGGAACTTCCAATTTCGGGCCTCGGAAGGGCCACATGACAGAAAGACGCCTTGCGTGACGAACAAACGCCAGTCCCGTTCCGGCCGCGACGATCGGAAGGCCCGTCAGACCGGCGCGGCCGGGCAACCAGGTTCGCCGCCCGATGCCGCGCAACACCCCGACCGTTCAGGCGGGCGCGATGCGCGGCTCGCATTTGCCATGCTGGATGCGCTGACATCGCAGCTTGCGGTTCTCGATGCCGATGGACAGGTGGTTTTCACGAACGCTGCGTGGAATGCGATCGACCTCCAGTTCGGCGAAAGGCGCGGGCTGGGCGGTGTCGGGTCCGACCTCATGGCGACCTTCAAGGCGGTCGCGCAAACCAACCCCGAAACCGCGCAGGCAACGTCGCTGTTGCGCAAGGTGCTCGAAGGACGGACCAGCCAGGGCAGTCTTGAATACGCAACGAACAATGACAACGGGCGCCGCTGGATCAAGTGCACGATCAAGCGATTCCCCGGCCCCGATCGCGGACATATTCTTGTCGCCCAAGAGGATGTCACCGAGATCAAGCAGGTAGAGGGCCGTTCGGACCGGATCGAGCGCCAGTTCCGGCATCTGTTCGAAAGCGCGCCCGACGCGATGGTGATGGTCGATCAATCAGGCCTGATCCGTCTGGTGAACCGCAAGGCTTGCGACATGTTCGGCTATGGCGCGTCTGACCTTGCCGGTCAGCCGGTCGAGATCCTGATCGATCCGTTCAGCCGTGAGCGTCATACCCGCTTGCGGCGGGGGTTCATCGATTCGACCCGCCAAACGGCAATGGGTGACAGCCGCAGCAAGCTGCGCGGTCAGCGCCGCGACGGACGCGAGTTCCCGGTCGAGATATCTTTGAGCCGGTTCAGCGGCGCCGGCGACGAATATGTCGTCGCGGCGGTTCGCGATGTGACCATGCGCGCGCAGGCGCAGGCCGATCGCCTGGCACGCGAGGTCGCCGAGGAGGCCAATCGCGCCAAGTCGAACTTTCTGGCCACCATGAGCCATGAGATCCGCACACCATTGAGCGCGGTGCTGGGGCTGGCCGAAGTGCTGTCGCAAACCGGTCTGTCGCAAGATCAGCTTGGGCTTTTGGCAAACATGCGCGATTCCGCCGGGCACCTGCTGCGCCTGATCGATGATGTTCTGGACTTTTCGAAAATCGAGGCCGGAAGCCTGGAAATCGAGGAAGCGCCGGTCGATCTGTGCGCCCTGATCGAGTCGGCGGCGCGCGGCCTGGCCGACCATGCCGCCTCACGCGGGGTGGCGCTGGGCCTGTTCGTCGCGACTGAGTTGCCCCAACGGATTCTGTCCGATGACGTGCGCCTGCGCCAGATCCTCTATAACCTGCTGGGCAATGCCATCAAGTTTTCCGCCGGGCGGCCGGACCGCAACGGGCGCGTCGCACTGCGGGCCGAGAGTGCGGGCGATGCCGACGCACCGATCCTGTCGCTGACGGTGACCGACAACGGCATCGGCATGGATCGCGCTGTCGTGGAGCGGTTGTTTCAACCGTTCACCCAAGGCGAACAGACGACGACCCGCAAGTTTGGCGGGACCGGCCTGGGCCTGACGATCTGCAAGCGGATCGTCGAACGGATGGGCGGCGACATCGCGGTGGACAGCCAGCCCGGACGCGGCGCGCAGTTTCGCGTGCGATTGCCGCTGAAGGCTCTTGATGGCCCGCCCGCGCCAAGGCGCCTGGCCGGCGTGACCTGTCTGCTGTGCGACAGCACCGCCTATCGATCGGACGATCTTCGGCGATACCTGACCCACGAAGGGGCCGAGGTGTCGGACTGCGACGCCCGCGACCTGACCCGGCTAACGGACGTTGCGGGCCCGGATCTGTCGCGGATCGTGCTGATCACGGGTGCCGATCAGGCCGGTCCACCCGGTCCCGCCCAGGCGTTGCCGCGGGTTCTCGTGGGTGAAAACGGCGCCAGCCGCCTCGCGATCCAGGCACGCAATCGCGTCTTCGTGGATGCGCGCGCCATGGCGCGCGGCGATCTGGCGAACGCCGTTGCGGTGGCGTTGGGGCAGGAGTCAGTTGCGACATCCGCGATCCGCGCGATGGAGGGCGATGCGGTCGAGCCGCTTTTCGCCGACAAGGACAGTGCGCCCCGCATCCTGGTGGCAGAGGATGACCTGCTCAACCAGTCCGTGATCCTCAGGCAACTGGAACTTCTGGGCCTGCAAGCCGACATCGCCGGCGATGGGGCTGAGGCGCTGGAAAAGTGGCGCAAGGGCGAGCATGCGCTGATGCTGACGGATCTGCATATGCCGAACATGGACGGCTATGCCCTGACCGCGGCCATCCGCGCCGCCGAAGGGCATGATTCGGACAACGGGCGCCTGCCGATCCTGGCGCTGACCGCCAATGCCCTGCGCGACGAGGTCAGCCGCACCCGCAACGCCGGCATGGACGGCTATCTGACCAAGCCGATCTCGCTTGCCCGGCTGGCCGAGGCCCTGCGCAACTGGCTGCCGCCCGAGGGGCTGGCGCAGTCCGGACGCACCCGGCCGGCGATCGACCGTGCGCACCATCGCAAATTCCTTGGCGATTGCGACCAGTCGGTCCGGAACTTCCTGGCCTCATACGCCCAGGTTTCCCGCGATCTGGTTGCCCGGCTGCGCCAGAGCACCGCCGAGGGGCGTCTGGACGAGGTTGCGATGACCGCGCATCGGCTGAAATCGTCGTCGCGCTGGATTGGTGCGGCAGGCCTTGGCGATCTGTGCGAAGGGCTTGAGGCCGTGGCAACGGACGGCAATACACAGGCGGTGGCCGCGCATCTGCCAGGGCTTGAAACCTGCCATGCCCGGGTCCTGAGCGAAATCGAAACCATCATCAACGAGCCCGAGCGCTGAGGCAACGGCCCTTTCTCCTCAGCGCGTGGTATTCAGGCTGCGCGGTCTTGGACGGCTGGGCATTTCCTTGAGCAATCCACCAACGCCCATGCGCACGATCTCGGCGCTGCCGACATCAAGCCCGCAAATCAGGCGCTCCATCACCCAATCGGCGCCGTTCAGGGCCGGGCTGCGCGCGCAACCCGGTAGCCCCACGACCGGGCGGCCGTGCAACTGCCCCACGAACAGAAGGTTGCCCGGATCGACGGGCATGCCGAAATGATCGACCACCCCGCCTGCCCGCCGCAAGGCGTTGGGCGCGACATCGCGGCTGTCCGACGTGGCCGAGCCTGTCAGGATCAACAGCAATTCCCCCTGCGCCTGCGCCAGCGCCTCGGCCAGTGCGCGCTCTTCATGGGCCACCACGCAAGGCGCGCCAAGTGTGACCCCCAGCCGATCCAGCCGTGCGGCGATCGCGCGCTGGCCCTTGGCGCTGTCCAGCTTGCCGCCAACCGTGGTCTGGATCAGATCGGCCGTGCCCAGCACCGGCGCGCACAGCGACAACGCGTCGTTTGCGGCGGCGCAGGCACTGTCCAGCGCGTCGGCCGGCAGGGCATAGGTGATGATCTTGACGGTCGCGACCATGCCGCCGGCCTCCATCCGCGTCCATTCGGGCACTGTGGCCAGGGTAATCGCGGGGTTGCAGGCGTTGACCGCATGGACCTGTTCGGCACTGATGCGCGCGACGCCCGGTCCCTCGGCCAGCAGATTGACCCGCCCGGTGCCGACCTGCTGCAACCGCAAACCCGCGCGGACGGGGTCCGGCACAAGCGCATTGGCCAGCCGCAGGGCGGCGCTGTCCTCGTCGATGTCCTCGGACTCCAGCCGGGCCACGATCACGGTGTCCAGCCCGGCCGCCTTCAGCGCCGCCTGATCGCCGGGGTCCAGTCGCTTGCCCTTGCGCAGGCGCTTGCCGCCGGTCAGCGGCACCGAATGGGCAAGCACCGTGCCCTCGGCCTCGGTGACGGGAACGGGGCCGAATTGCATCAACCCTTCCTCAAGGCCTGGGTGATCTGCGCCATCACCGACACCGCGATTTCTGCCGGGGTCTTGGCGCCGATGTCCAGCCCCACCGGGGCATGGATGCGCGCCAGCGCATCGTCGCTGATACTTTCGGCGCGCAGCCGTTCCAGCCGCTTGGCATGGGTGCGCGTCGAACCCAGGCATCCCAAATAGAACACGTCCGAATTGAGCGCGGCCATGATCGCCGGGTCGTCCAGCTTGGTGTCATGCGTCAGGGTGACGACGGCGGTGCGGGCGTCCAGCCCCTGCGCCTGCAATGCCTCGTCGGGCCAGTCATGCACGATGGTCTCGCCCGGAAAACGCTCGGAAGAGCCGAAAGCCTCGCGTGGGTCGATCAGCACGGGGTCATAGCCCGCCAGCCGCGCCATCGGCAGCAGGGCTTGGGCGATATGAACTGCGCCGACGACCAGCATCCTCAGCGGCGGGTTGAACACCGCGACGAATTCGCCATCCTCGGTCTGACCCGAACGGTCGGCGCGAAAGCGGGCGCGCAAGTCGGGGTCGTCGGGTGTGATGATCCGCCGTTTCCAGCTGTCGGGCCTCACGCCATACGCGACGGGCTTGCGGTCCGCGCGCTGTTTCACCAGCGTTTCCAGCATGTCCACCGGCATTCCATCGCCGGCGCCGACCGGCTCCACCAGAACGCGGATCGTGCCGCCACAGGCCAGCCCCACGGAAAAGGCGGTTTCGTCGGTCACGCCGAAGGTCAGAATGCGCGGGCTGCCCTCGTCCAGGGCTTCCAGCGCCTCGACGACCACCGCGCCCTCGACGCATCCGCCCGAGACCGAGCCCATGATCTCGCCCTCGCCGGATATCGCCAGTTGCGAACCGGCCTGTCGCGGGGCCGACCCCCAGGTCTCGATCACGGTCGCAAGCGCTGAACGGCGACCGGTGCGGTGCCAGTCGAGCGCGATTTCCGGTATCCGGTCATGGTCCATGCCTTGGCCCTCCCCTCGTCCCTGTGCAGAATATGGGCCTTGCCATTGGGCTTGGCCAGTCCGCCATCGCCCTATCCATCGGCCATCAGCGCCATCATCCGCGCCTTTTCACCATGATCAGTGGGGTCGGAAATGGCCTCGGCCAGGGCGGCGAGCGAGGCCACGGAATGCCCGGCGCGTAGCGTGTCCACATGCGGCAGGATTGCGCGAATACCCTTGGCGCGGGGGGCAAAGCCATCCCAGCGCAACAGCGGGTTCACCCAGACCACGCGGTGCGAGGACAGTTGCAAACGCTCCATCTCATGCGCCAGAAGGGCGGGGTCGTCGCGATCCAGCCCGTCGGTAATCAGCAGCACGACCGCGCCCTGTCCCAGCACCCGGCGCGACCAGTCGCGGTTGAACGCGTGCAGACACTGGCCGATCCGGGTGCCGCCTTGCCAGTCCTGCGCCTCGGCCCCCGCGGCATTGAGCGCGGCATCGGCGTCGCGCTGGCGCAGGTGGCGGGTGATGTTGGTCAGCCGCGTGCCAAAGGTAAAGGCGTGAACCTTGGCCCAGCCCTGGCCCTGCCGGTTGGCGACCGTATGGATGAAATGCAGCACCATGCGCGAATACTGCGACATGCTGCCCGATATGTCGCACAGCACCACCAGCGCCGGCCAACGGGTCGCTGGCCTGCGACGGGCGATGGCCGCGATCTCGCCGCCCTGGCGCACCGCCTGGCGCATGGTGCGCCGCCAGTCGGGGCGGCGGCCGGTGGTGGCGTGAACCAGGCGCCGCGTCTTGATCGGCCTCACCGGAAGCGCAAGGCGGGCCAGCATGCGCCGGGCGGCCGCGGCCTCGTCTGCCGACATCTGTTCGAAATCGAGCGTGCGCAAGCGTTCGTCCGAGGATGCCGTTTGTGAGGCGTCGATCTCAATCTCGGTTTCCTCGTCGTCGCCATCCTTGTTCTGGCCCTGTCTGTCCGGCGCATCGGCACCGTCCAGAAGCGCCTCGGCGGCGCGCTTGGCCCCGGCATCGGCGGCGTGCTCTTCCTGCACGCCGCGAACCGCCGGCAGCAGCATGGACATCATGTGTTCCATGTATCGCGGATCGCGCCAGAACAGGCGAAAGACCTGGTTGAAGACCTGCCGTTCCTCGGGTCGGCCAACGAAACAGGCGTGCAATACCCAGTAGAAATCGATCTTGCGGGTAAAGCCCGCCCCCGCCACCGCCTCGATCGCGGTCAGAACCCGGCCCGGCCCAACGGGCATTCCGGCGCGGCGCAGGGCGCGGGCGAAATGGACCAGGTTGTGCACCAGCTTGGGGTTTTCGGGCAGCGCCAGGTCGGGATAGCGTTCCATGTCAGGTGCCGATCATGCCGGGTCCAGCGATTGCCGTGCCTCGTCCAGCAGGCGCTTGGCCTCCATCCCCTGAAGGCGCGCGATGTCATCCTGATATTTCAAAATCGCGCCGACCGTATCGGCGATGACCTCGGGCGAGAGGGTGATCACGTCAAGCGCAAGCAGGCACTTTGCCCAGTCGATGGTTTCGGCGACGCCGGGTTTCTTGAACAGATCCTCGGTGCGCAGACGCTGGACAAAGGCGACAACCTCGCGCGACAGTGTTTCCGAGGCCTCGGGCGCGCGGGCATGGAGGATTTCCAACTCGCGCTCGAAATTCGGGTAATCGACCCAGTGATACAGGCAGCGGCGCTTGAGCGCGTCATGCACCTCGCGCGTGCGGTTCGACGTCAGGATGACGATCGGCGGCTCAGGCGCTTGGATCGTGCCCAGTTCGGGGATCGTCACCTGAAAATCGCTCAAAGCTTCCAGCAGGAACGCTTCGAACGGCTCGTCCGTGCGGTCGATCTCGTCGATCAGCAGAACCGGGGCGCCGCCGGGCTGCGGGCGCATGGCCTGCAACAGCGGGCGTTCAATCAGGTAGTCCGATGTGAACAGCGTATCGCGCAGATGCCCGGCATCGGCCCCGCCGGCGGCTTCGGCGGCGCGAATGGCGATCATCTGGGCGGGAAAGTTCCATTCGTACACGGCCGAGGCCGCATCCAGCCCCTCATAGCATTGCAACCGGATCAGGCGGCGATCCAGTGCCGTTGCCAGTGCCTTGGCGATTTCGGTCTTGCCGGTGCCCGCCTCACCCTCAAGAAACAGTGGTCGGCCAAGCTTGAGCGCCAGGAACGCGACCGTTCCCAGGGCGCGGCCGCAGACGTAATCCTGGCGGGCCAGAAGCGCCTGGATGTCGTCGATCGTGCTGAAAGTCACGAAAGCCTCCTCGTTCGTTCGCGGGCATGCTCGGGGCTGGGTGCGCCGGGGTCAAGCGCGATGGCGCCCGTTGCGACCAATGGATAAGAACGCGCGTCAGCCGATCGATGCGACGAAGCGTTCCAGGATGCGCGTGTCGATGGGCTTGTAAAGGATCGCGACGCCATGGGTTGCGGCCTGAGCGCGCAAGTCGTCGCTGCGCTCGGCGGTAATCAGGCGCGCGGGGATCGGCCCGTGACGGGCGCGCAGGGCGGCGACAAGGTCCAGACCGGTCAGCCGGGTTTCAAGCTGGTTATCGATCAGCATGAAGTCGGGTTGAATGCCGATCTCGTCCAGAAGCGCCTCGGCCTCGGTCGCGTCGGCCGTGTCCAGCATGTTGATCCCCCAGCCTTCCAGCAAATGCACCAGCGCGCGGCGCAGCGAGTCGTCGTTTTCCACCAGTAGACCGATCAGGTCATGGCGCGGGCGACGGCGCGGCGCGACGCCCGTTGCGTCGCCTTCGGCGGGCGGGGGCGCGGCGGCACGATCCATACGGACGGCAAAGCGGGTTCCGTGACCCAACCGCGACACTAACCTGATGTTGTGACCCAAAAGCGCGGCGGCCCGTTCGACGATCGCCAGACCCAGGCCCAGCCCCTCGGAGGCGGATGCGCGGGCATTGAGGCGGTGAAACTCGCGAAAGACGTTTTCGTATTCCTGTTCCGGAATGCCCGGCCCGGTGTCGATCACTTCGGCGCGCACGGCCTCCCGCCCCGCCGGCCGCAGGCCGACCAGCACACCGCCGGTGTCGGTATACCGGATCGCGTTGGCAATCAGGTTTTGCAGGATGCGCCGCAGATAGGTGGCATCCGACTGCACCACGCAATCGGTGGACCGTATCGTCAGCCGCAAGCCCTTGGCGGCTGCCAGTGGCGCGAATTCGCTGCCCAGGCGTTCCAGCAGGGGCCCCAGCGGCACGGGGCCGATATTGACCGAAAGCCGCCCGCTTTCCAGGCGCGAGATATCCAGCAGCGCATCCAGCATCGCCTCGACCGAGCCAAGCGCCGAACGCGCCTTGCCCAATGCCTCTTGTCCGCGTCCGCTCAGCGGTTCATCCTCCATCGAGGCCAGGAACAGCTTGGCGGCGGACAGCGGCTGCAACAGGTCGTGGCTGGCCGCGGCGACAAAGCGCGAGCGCGTGGCATTGGCGCGCTCGGCATTGGCCAGCGCATCCTCCAGCTCCAGTGTGCGGGCTGTCACGCGTGCCTCAAGCGTTTCGTTGGCGCGGCTCAGCGCGGCGATGGCGCGACGCTCGTTGCTGACATCGGTCAGCGAAAAGACAAAGCCGCGATCAGGCATTTCCTGGGCAAAGGCGTTCAGGACCATGCCGCCGCCCTCGATCCGGCCATCGCGCCGCATCTCGAAACGCAGCGGCGGGCGCGGCCCGTCCTGATACGCCCAGTCATGCAACGCGGCGACGCTGACGTTGTCATCCAGTTCGATCCGGTCGCGCAGGCGTTCCAGCAAATCCGCGAACGCCAGCCCGGCCCGGAACCGGTTGCGCGGCACGGCCAGCAATTCGCCGGCACGGGCGTTCCAGCCGATCATCCGCGCACGCGCATCAAAGATGCATACGCCCTGGCTGATGTGATCGAGCGTGGCACGCACCACACGCGCCTGATCGTCCAAGAGCTTGCCACGCTGATCGCGTTCGGTGCGGATGATGTCGGTCACGTCGGTTTGCAAGATCACCGTGCCCCCGTCGCCGGTGCGATGCTCGGACACCTGGATCCAGCAGTCGTCGCGGAACTGGACATTGAAGATCACATGGGTGTCGCGATGCCGCGCCAGCCGGGCCAGCGCCCAGTCCTGCGGGCTTTCGCCTTCGGGCAGGCACAGGTTTTGCGAGCGACTGACCAGCGCGACATAATCGTCAAAGCGCAGGCCCGGCTTCAGGCGGGCGGCGATGTCGTGCATGTGCATTCCGAAGCGCGAATTGCACATCACCAGCACGTCGTCGGGACCGAAAAGGGCAAAGCCCTCCTGCACGGTCTCGATGGCATTCGCCAGGTCCTGACGCGCTGCCTCGGTCGCGCGATTGGCATCGGCCAGGCGCGCATTCGACTGGTTCAGCAGATCCAGCGCCTGTTCCAGATCGCGTGTTCGCGCGCGCACCTGATCCTCAAGCTGGGCCGCGCGTTCGAACTGGGCGTATGCGGCGCCGCTTTGATCGTTGCCTTGTTCGACGCGCCGCATCAGCACGTCGATGATCGTCAGCAGCTTTTCGCGCTGGCGCTCGAACGGGTCGTCGGGGTTGATCAGCGAGCGGGTCATGGCTTGGCCGGGGGGGCATAGAGGGCGACGCCGGTCAGGGTCTGGTTGACATGCATGGTGTTGAACTGCTCGCCATAGGTTGAAAAACCCGTCACGCGGTGCTGGCGCAAGATTTCGGACAACCGTCCGGAAAGCTGCTTTTCCTGCGCCTCCATGCGCCGCAGGACGCAGTCGCATGCCAGGATAGCGATGGGCGCATCGGGGTCCGACAGCGCGTCGAATTCGCGTGCCAGATGCGACACCATGTCCAGCGGCTCGGCCAGGGTCAGCACCAGCCCCTCGTCGATGGCGGAATAGAAAACCAGATCGCCGTTCTCCTCGACCTGGCGGATCGAGCGGACATGATGGCGCCCGCCGATGCGCACGACGACCGGATGCGCGGCAAAGGTAAAGGGGTTCAACTGCGCCGGATCCTTGCCCAGGATGCGGGCATATTCGCGCGCCGCGGGTTCGGCGTTGATCTGGCGCACGATGCGGCGCGCGGGATCGGCGCTGGTCACGACCATTCGCGTCTGCGTCGGGCGGAAATGTTCGAACTTGAAGACCCGCACCGGGCAATGGGTGCGCACGACGGCCAGCACGGCGGCGTTGCGCAGCATTTGCCCGTCATGCAGCACAAAGGTCTCCAGAAACCGCGTGCCATCGGCGGCCGAGCCGCCGAACAGCGGCATCGACCCCAGCCCCGAGGCCAGGGCCGAGGTCAGCGCGTCCTCCTTGGTGGACAGCCCGTCGATCATCAGGAAGGCGAATTCATGTTCCCGGTCCGGATGGGCCTGCGCCAATGCCCCGCGCGCACGGATCATGTCGCCGATCACCGCCTGCGGATCGAACGACGCCAGATCCCTGACCAGCAGCGTTGCCGCGCTGAAATGTGCAGCGGGCAGGGCGGCGGCCACGATCATGCCGTCATCATATCCGGCGGTCGTGATCTCGCCCGCCGTGGTGCAGCCGATGACAGGGGTGTCGCTGAAATGCTGCCGAAGATCGTCGGCCAGCGCCGGCAAATCCCCCTGCGGCGACATGAAGACGGCAATCAGCGCGAAAGGCCCGTTGCCGAGTTCCGCGCAAAGCACGGCCAGCGGATCGTCGGCTTGCGCCGGAACCTGCGCAACGGACAGCACCGGCTGCGGCATGGTGTTGCGCCCTCCTCCGCGCAGCCAGAGGCTATGCAGAGCGGGCGGTGTTGGCAAGCGGTGCGCGGCGCCTATCGGGCCAGTGTCGCGCGCCCTTCCATCGCCAGCGCGCCATCGGCACGGCGCACCCACAATTGCACGGTCTCGCCTTCGGTTCTGCCATGCACCGAGAAGGCAGCCGTATCGGTGACCGGTGCGACGGCACGAAACGCGAAGCTGTGAACCGTCGCATCGGGCAGGTTCCGGCGCAGAAGGTCCATCATCAACGTCGCCAGCAACGGGCCATGCACGACCAGACCGTCATAGCCTTCCTCAGCGCAGAACGGCCGGTCATAGTGGATGCGGTGTCCGTTGAAGGTCAGTGCGGAATAGCGAAACAGCAACACCGGGCCGGGCACGACCGCGCGCGCGAAGTCGTCGCCGTCGGGGGCCTGAGGGGGCGTCGGCGCGGCGGCACCGGGGGCCGGGGCCTGCCGATAGACGATGTCGTGTTCCTCATCGATCAGCAGGCGGTCCTCGTCTTGCACGCGGTGGCGCAGGCTGACAAAGACCAGATCGCCTGATCGCCCGGCCTTGTGCGCGACCGAAAGCACCTCGGATGTCCGGGTCAGGTCTGCGCCGATCGGCACCGGCGCGGCAAAATGCAAGCGGCTGCCGGCCCACATGCGGCGTGGCAACGGCACCGGCGGCAGGAACCCACCCAGCGCCTGATGCCCGTCATAGCCGGTATCGGACAGCGCGAAGATCGGCAGGAAATGCAGCCAGTGCCACAGCGGCGGCAGGCTGTCGCCGGTCACGTAGGGTGGGTCATCGCGGTCCAGTGTCGCGGCAAAGGCGTTGGCCGGAAAGGCGGTGATCGTGTCGTGATGGGTTTGCGTGCGGCCAATCCACTGCCGCAGGTGGCCAATATCCAGTGTCATGCCGTGAAGGTTCCCCGCTGTCCCTCGCCCATTTGGCCACGGTGCAGCAGCAGCTGGTCCAGCAGCACGCAGGCCATCATCGCCTCGCCCACGGGGACTGCGCGAATGCCCACGCAGGGGTCATGCCGGCCCTTGGTGACCACCTCGACCGGTTCGCCCGAACGGGTGATCGACTGGCGCGGCGTGGTGATCGACGATGTCGGTTTGACCGCGAAGCGCACGATCACGTCCTGCCCGGTCGAAATACCGCCCAGGACGCCACCGGCATGGTTCGAGGCATAGATCGGGCCGCCCGGCCCCATGGATATTTCGTCGGCGTTCTCCACGCCGGTCAGCGCCGCGGCAGCGAAACCATCGCCGATCTCGACGCCTTTCACGGCATTGATCGTCATCATCGCCCCGGCCACTTCGCTGTCGAGCTTGGCATAGATCGGCGCGCCCAGGCCGACCGGAACGCCCGTGGCGACAACCTCGATCACGGCGCCGACCGAATTGCCCGCCTTGCGAAGCCGGTCCAGATCGTCCGCCCACAGATCCGCGGTGGCGGCGTCGGGGCACCAGAAGGGGTTGGCCCCGATCGCGTCACGGTCGAAGCGGGCGCGGTCGATCGCGCGCGGCCCCATCTGCACCAGATAGCCGGTTATCGACAAGTCCGGCGCCAGGCCCGCCAAGGCCGCCCGCGCCACCGCACCCGCCGCGACCCTTGCTGCCGTTTCACGCGCTGAGGAACGCCCACCGCCGCGCGGATCGCGGATGCCGTATTTCTGCCAATAGGTGATATCGGCATGGCCGGGACGGAAGCGTTCGGCAATATCGCTGTAATCCTTTGATCGTTGATCGACGTTGCGGATCATCAACTGAATCGGCGTCCCGGTGGTGTGCCCGTCATGAACGCCGGACAGGATCTCGACCGTGTCGGGCTCGCGCCGTTGGGTGGTGAACCGGTTCTGGCCGGGTTTGCGGCGGTCCATCCAGTGCTGGATCGCGGCTGTATCCAGGGGAATTCCGGGTGGGCAGCCGTCCACTGTGGCGCCCAGTGCGGGGCCGTGGCTTTCGCCCCAGGTCGTGACCCGGAACAGGCGGCCAAATGTGTTGAAACTCATGCGCGCGCTCCCTTTGCCAACCCTCTAGCTCCGCGCCTGCGCGGGCTCAAGCGCAAACCCGGTGCAGGGACCGGCGCCAGCCGCAATCCCGCGCCCGAACCGACTGCGATCAGAAAACCGCGGTCACCTCATACATCACGGGTTCGAAGCGCGAACACAGGGCGGCGATATCGCGGTTGCGCGCGCGCATTTCGGGGGTGCGCAGCATCGCCTGAAAGTCATGCCTGTGTTGCCAGCGCGAATAGGTGCAGATGCGGGTCTGCGCATCATTGACGTGAATTGCGCCGCTGATGAAACCGGGCTGGTGTCTGATCACCTTGTCATAGGCGTCTGTCAGCGCCTCCAGCACATCGGTGCAGGTGCCCGGCGTCATTTCGAAGGTGCTGATGACCGTCTGGCCATCGAAATCGGCTGAAACTTGCACCAGTGCCTCCCTTTCTGCTGCTGACGGTGAAAACCATTATGCCATAGTTCACCGGCGAAGTTGCCCCTTGATCGTGCCGCGCACGCGATTATGTTTTCGCCCACCTCGGGGTGCCTGCCACAGGCTGAGATGCGTCATGCGAACCCGTTGAACCTGACCCGGTTAGGACCGGCGGAGGGAAGGTGTCAGGATCATCCTTCACCCAGACCCCGCCCGTCGCATATGGAGGATGAGACATGCGATATCCGACACTTGCTACGGCAGCGATCGTGGCGACGGCAACCTTTGGCGCGGCCTCACCCGGCGCCGCCGATACGCCTGAACTGACGGTATATACCTATGACAGCTTCGTCACCGAATGGGGGCCCGGTCCCGCGATCAAGGAGGCATTCGAGGCGCGCTGCGATTGCACGCTGAACATGGTGGGCGCGGGTGATGGCGCGGCGTTGCTGGCGCGCCTGCAACTTGAGGGCGCGCGCACCGATGCCGATGTCGTCCTGGGTTTGGACACCAACCTGACACACCGCGCCGCCGAGACCGGGCTTTTCGCGCCGCATGGGATCGAGGCCGAGCTGGACCTGCCGATCGACTGGGAAGATCCGACGTTCCTGCCGTTCGACTGGGGCTGGTTCGCCTTTGTCCATGACCGCGAGCGCATCCCCGAACCGCCAGGAAACTTTCGCGAGCTGATCGAGTCGGATCTCGATGTGGTGATCCAGGATCCGCGCTCATCGACGCCCGGTCTCGGGCTTCTGATGTGGGTCAAGGCTGCCTATGGCGACGATGCCGCCGAGATCTGGCAGGGATTGGCACCGCGTGTCCTGACCGTGACCGCGGGCTGGTCCGAGGCCTATGGCCTGTTTCTGGACGGCGAGGCCGACATGGTGCTCAGCTATACCACGTCGCCCGCCTATCACGTGATCGCCGAGGAGGACGACAGTAAGGCCGCCGCCGCGTTCGACGAGGGGCATTACCTGCAAGTCGAGGTGGCGGGCGTCGTTGCCGAGACCGACCAGCCCGAGCTTGCGCAGGAGTTCATGGATTTCATTCTTTCGGATGATTTCCAGTCGGCGATTCCGACGACGAACTGGATGTATCCGGCCGTGACCCCGCAAGAGGGTTTGCCCGAGGGGTTCGAAACACTTCATCAGCCCGAAATCTCGCTTCTGTTTGATGCCGACGAGGCTGCCGGGCTGCGCGATAGCGCGCTGGACGAATGGCGGGATGCGCTTTCGCAGTGATCAGGTCTGGAACCGCCGCCTGCCGGGTGCCCTGCGGGTGCTGGCAGGGCTGGCGGTTCTGGTGTTGCTGGCACTAAATGCCGGGGCGCTGGCCGCGGTGTTCTGGCGCGCCGATCCTGAAACGGCCGTGTTTCGCGCCGCCGACTGGGCGGCGCTGCGCTTCACGCTGATCCAGGCCGCGCTGTCGGCGCTTTTGTCGGTGGTGCTTGCCATCCCGGTCGCCCGTGCGCTGGCGCGGCGGCGCTTTGCAGGGCGGCGGGCGCTGGTCGTTCTGCTGGGGGCGCCGTTCATCCTGCCGACACTGGTCGCGGTGTCGGGGCTGCTGGCCGTGTTCGGACAGGCGGGGCTCGTCAATCTTTTTCTGGAACGCGCGGGTGTTCCGGGCTTTTCCATTTACGGCCTGCAGGGCGTCTTGTTGGCGCATGTCTTTTTCAACCTGCCGCTGGCGACCCGTCTGATCCTGCAAGGCTGGTCGCGCGTGCCGGCAGAGCACTTGCGCCTGGCGGCGGCGCTTGGCTTCGGGCGGCTGGCGATGTGGCGCCATGTCGAGGGGCCGATGCTGCGTCAGGTCGTGCCGGGGGCGCTGGCGGTGGTGTTCCTGATCTGCCTGACCTCTTTTGCCGTGGCGTTGACCCTTGGCGGCGGACCCGGTGCCACAACGCTGGAACTGGCGATCTATCAGGCGTTCCGCTTTGATTTTGACCTTGGCCGTGCGGCGCTTCTGGCGCTGGTGCAGGCGGCGGTGGGGGGTATCGCCCTTTTGATCCTTGCCGGATTGACGCTGCCCGCGGTGGCCATGCACGGACTTGACGGTATGGCCCCCCCGCCGCCCGGCGGCTGGGCGCGTCTGGGCGACGGCGCGGCAATCGTTCTGGTGTGCGTGTTTCTGATCGTGCCGCTGGCGATGGTGGTGGGGCGCGGCCTTCCGCATCTGGTGTCGTTGCCCGGCCCGGTCTGGATGGCGACGCTGCAATCGCTGAAGGTCGTCGCGCTGTCGGTCGCGATCCTGGCGTTTCTGACCACAGCGCTGGCGCTGGCGGCCGTCTGGTCGCGCCGCGGCGGGCGGGCGCTTGAGGCCGTCGGTACCAGCGCGCTTCTGGCTTCACCGCTGGTGATCGGGACCGGGCTTTTCATCATCACCTTTCCGATCGTCGATCCGGCGCGGCTGGTCCTGCCGGTGACGGCGCTGGTCAATGCTGCGATGGCGCTGCCCTTCGTCCTGCGGGCCGTTCTGCCTGCGCTTCAGCGCGCCGAAGCCGACTATGGGCGGCTGTCAGCCTCGCTGGGCATGAGCGTCGCCGACCATATGCGATTGGTCCTCTGGCCACGGCTGCGCCGGCCTGCCGGTTTCGGCCTGGGCCTGGGGGCGGCGCTGTCGATGGGCGACCTTGGCGTCGTGGTGCTTTTCGCCCAGTCCGGCGGCGAGACATTGCCCATGCAACTCTATCGTCTTATGGGTGCCTATCGCACGCAAGACGCCGCCGGTGCGGCCTTGCTGCTGCTGGTCCTGTCGCTTGCCGCCTTTGTCGCGTTCGAGCGCGTGGTCGGCGGAAAGGAGGCACGCCATTCTGGAACTTGACGATCTCAGGATCGAACTCGGCGAGTTTCGTCTGCGCGCGGATCTGCGGGTCGAGGCGGGGGCGCGCGTTGCGGTAATCGGGCCTTCGGGGGCGGGCAAATCCACGCTTCTCGGGGCGATTGCGGGTTTCGTTCCGTTGGCCGGCGGCACCATTTCATGGCGGGGCGCGCGGATCGACACCCGGCCACCGGCCGAACGCCCGCTGAGCATCCTGTTTCAGGACAACAACCTGTTCCCGCATCTGAGCGTGTTCGACAATGTCGCGCTGGGCATCAATCCGTCCCTGCGCCTGCGCGCCGATCAGCGTGAGGATGTCGAACAGGCGCTGGCGCGGACCGGGCTGGAGGAGCTGTCGGCCCGCAAGCCCGCTGAACTGTCGGGCGGGCAGATCAGCCGGGCCGGGTTGGCGCGCGTGTTGCTCAGGGCGCGCCCGCTGATCCTGCTGGACGAACCCTTTGCGGCGCTGGGCCCCGCGCTTAAGCGCGACATGCTCGCACTCGTGGCCGAGATCGCCGACGAACAGGGGGCCACGCTGCTCATGATCACTCACGATCCGGCTGATGCGCTGCGCATATGCCCCCAGACCATTGTCGTGGCGCGAGGCGCCGCCAGCGCCCCGGCAGATACAAAGGCGCTTGTGGCCGCGCCGCCGCCGGAACTGGCGGCCTATCTGGGGACGGGTTGATCGACACGGTCTAATGAAGAACGCGCCCCCGAAAGGGCGCGTTCGAGACGGTTTGCCAAGGCACGGTCAGCCCTGCTTGGCCTGCTTTTTCACAGGCGCCCACAGGCGCTTGTTCGTCAGGTACAGAAGCGAGGCAAGCAGCACCAGGAAGATGACGCCGATAAAGCCCCATTTCTTGCGCTCTGTCAGCTTTGGCTCGGCGGCCCACATCAGGAAGGCGGCAACGTCCTGGGCCTGTTGTTCGACAGTGGCCGGCGTGCCGTCGGCATATTCCACCCCGTCCTCGAACAGGACCGGGTTCATCGAAACCCAGCCGTCATAGGCGGTGTTGTAGTAGAACATGGTGCCGGCCTGCATCTCTTCGCGGCCGTCAAAGCCGCTCAGGAACGAGGCGATGTATTCCGGCCCACCGATCCCGCGCAGGAACTGGTTGATCCCCAGTCCGTAGGGGCCGGAAAAGCCGATGCGCGCCTTTGCCATCAGGCTCAGGTCCGGCGCGGTTTCCATGCCCGACTCGGGGAAGTGGTCGGGCCCGCCGGCGGGACGGAATTCGCCGGATTCGGGGTCTTCGACCTCGAAATTGGCGGCATAGGCGCGCATCGCCTCGGGCGACAGCGCCGGCCCGGTTTCGGATGTCAGCGTGCGAAAGGGCACATATTGCAGGCCGTGGCAGGCCGCGCAAACCTCGGTATAGACCTGAAGCCCGCGCTGGATCTGCGCCTGGTCGTAGCTTCCGAACGGACCTTCGAACGAGAAGGAATAATCCGTGATGTCGCCAAGTTCCCCGGCGGCCAGCGCCGGGGTGGCGGCCAGCGACAGGGCTGCCAGGGCCGAGAGGGCAAGTTTCCTGATCATGATATCACTCTCTTCCTTTCTCTCACTCGGCCGGGATCTGCTCGGGCGCGATGCCCTTGCCGCTGGACTTCTTGACGCTGGTCTTGAAGTCCTCCTCGATCGTGGCGGGCGGCGCGGTCGGCTTTTCCAGCACACCCAGAAGCGGCAGGATCACCAGGAAATAGCCGAACCAATAGGCGGTCGCGATCAGCGAGATCGTCGTGTAGATCCCTTCTGCCGGCATCGCACCCGCCCACATCAGGACGAAGAAGTCGACAATCAGCAGCCAGAAATACCACTTGAACATCGGACGATAGCGGCCCGAGCGCACGGACGAGGTGTCAAGCCAGGGCACCAGCGCCATCACCAGGATCGCACCGAACATCGCCAGCACGCCAAAGAACTTGGCGTCGATGATGCCAAAGCTGATCCATTCGGCGGCGATCACCACCCAGACATCAGCGGTAAAGGCGCGCAGGATCGCGTAGAACGGCAGGAAATACCATTCCGGCACGATATGCGACGGCGTGACCAGCGGATTGGCCTCGATATAGTTGTCGGGATGGCCCAGGTAGTTCGGCATGAAGCCGACGATCATCCAGAACACCAGCAGCACGATGGCCAGCGCGAACAGGTCCTTGATGACGAAATAGGGCCAGAACGGCAGTGTGTCCTTCTCGGCCTCTTCCTTGGACGTCTTGCGCACATCGACCCCGGTCGGGTTGTTGTTGCCGGTGGTGTGGAACGCCCAGACATGTAGGATGGTCAGGCCCAGAATCACGAAGGGCAGCAGATAATGCAGCGAAAAGAAGCGGTTCAGCGTGGGGTTGCCGACCGCCGGGCCGCCCAGAAGCCAGGTTTGCAGGGCCTCGCCGATACCGGGAATGGCACCGAACAGACCGGTGATCACCGTGGCGCCCCAGAACGACATCTGCCCCCAGGGCAGAACGTAGCCCATGAACGCGGTGGCCATCATCAGCAGATAGATCAGCATGCCGATGATCCAGGTCACTTCGCGCGGGGACTTGTAGCTGCCGTAATAGAGCCCGCGGAAAATGTGGATATACACCGCCGCAAAGAACAGCATCGCGCCGTTCTGGTGCAGGTAACGCAGCATGTAGCCGCCGTTGACGTTGCGCATGATATGCTCGACCGAGGCAAAGGCCATGTCGGCATGCGGGGTGTAGTGCATCACCAGCACGATGCCCGTAACGATCTGCAAGACAAGGCAGAACATCAGGACGATGCCCCAGATCCACATCCAGTTCAGGTTCTTGGGCGTGGGGATCATGATGGTGTCGTAGAGAAGCCCGACAATGGGAAGGCGGCCGTGAAGCCACTTCTCGCCACGCGTCTTCGGCTCGTAGTGATCGTGCGGAATACCGGACATGGCCTTCTCCCTCAACCGAGCTGGATGGTGTTTTCGTCAACGAAGCTGGCGACCGGAATCCACAGGTTTTCCGGCGCCGGCCCGCGGCGGATGCGCCCGGCGGTGTCGTAATGCGAGCCGTGGCAGGGGCAGAACCAGCCGTTGAAATCGCCGGCGCCGTCGCCCAGTGGCACGCAGCCCAGATGGGTGCAGACCCCGGTCATGACCAGCCATTCGCCGTTTTCGTCCAGCGTGCGGTTGGCGTCGCTCGCATCCGTGCCCGGCCGGTTCGGGTTTTGCGAGTCGGTGTCCATCAACTCGCTCATCTCGACGGCGCGGGCCTCTTCGATCTCTTCCTCGGTGCGGCGGCGGATGAACACCGGCTTGCCCAGGAAGTTCACCGTCAACTGGGCACCGACCTCGACGCCGCTGACATCAACGAAGATCGAGGAGAGGGCCTGCACATCGGCCGAGGGATTCATCTGGTTGACCAGCGGCCATACTGCAGCCCCGGCGGCGACGGTGCCGGCCCCGGCGGTTGCAAAATACAGAAAATCCCGGCGAGTGCCTGCGTTGTCGTCTGCGTGGGACACGAGCATTCTCCATTTCAAGGTCATGGGTTCGGCAGCATAACCGAAACGAGCCGCAGGTTCATGCAGCTTCCAAGCCGGGTGTTTAGCTGTGATTTCCCGCTCCGTCCAGCCGCGAATTGGTGTAAAAACGCCGCACCTGACGCCCATTTCCGGGCTGTGGCGCCGCGCCCCGGACCCGCGCCGGCCCGGCGCGGGGCTGGCGTGTCATGGGCGTTGGCGCCACCAGGTTCAGCTTGGCCCGGTGGCTTTCATCGACGGACGTGCGGCGAATCGCGCGAACCAGTCGGCCAGTGCCGGGCGGCCATCGCGCCATTGGCGTGCGTCGTGCCGAAAATCCAGATAGCCCAGCGCGCAACCCGTGGCGATCTGTCCCATGCAGACCGGGCCGGCCAGATGCCCCATCCAGCGGCTCTCCAGGGCGTCCAGGCTGCGCGCGATCTTGGACCACTGCGCCTCCAGCCACGCGGGCGACTGCTGGCTTGCGGGACGAAGCGCCATTTCGTAGCGCATGGGCACGGCGACATCCAGAATGCCCTCGGCGGTGGCTTCCAGTGTCAGGACTTCCCACAGCCGCGCGCCATCGGGATAAAGGCGTTGGCCATCCGGCGCGCGCTCGGCCAGGTAGCGGCAGATCACGCGGCTGTCGTAAAGCGCGCAGCCGTCCGCGCGTTCCAGTGTGGGGATCTTGCCCAGCGGGTTGATGCCCACCGGCAGCGATCCCGGCTCCAGCGGCGTGCCCGTCGCCTGTTTCATGGTCACGGTATCAAGCTGCCCGGTCTCGTGCAGCAAGACCAGAACCTTGCGCACATAGGGCGATGCGTGACTGTAGTGAAGTGTCAGCATTCCTGGTCCTTCAGGTCTTTCGGGCGCGAAAACGCGCATAGAAGGCCACGTCGATATCGACGGGTCGATCCATCCACGGCAGTTTGACACGGCGCACCAGACGCCCCGTGGCGTTGCCCTGTTCGCGGTCGCGCGGGCGGCGCAGCGCCAGCCCCTCGGGCATGTCGTCAAGCGCATCCTCGGCGCGCTGGTCGATGCGCGCGGGCGCGACGCTGCGCGCGACCATCCAGGCGGCAAGCGCGACGCCGCCATACTTGAGCGCGGCACCGGCGACGGGAACAAGGGGCAGGGGCATGGGCGGACTCCGATCAGGCCAACGGCGCCAACGCTAGGCCCGGTCGCCGGCGCTGTCCACAGCCATTTGCCGCCCCGCGGTTGTCGGCGCAAGGCGCTTGACCACCGAGGTTGCGTCATGGTCTTTCTGTCGGCCATGGCGAAAGCGCGCAAAAACCGTGGCAAGGCCCGGTCTGGCCTGCTCGACCGTCTGGCTCGGGCGATCCGGCGCGTTTTGCGCTGGGGCGTCCTTGGCGGGCTGGTCTTGCTTGGCGTGTTGCTGGCATGGGTCGCGCTCTATCGTCTGGTCGACCCGCCGGGCGGCATTTACATGTGGCAGGAGATGCGGCGCCTGGGCGCGATCGAGCGCGAGTGGGTGCCGATCGAGGGCATCGCGCCGGTCATGGCGCGTTCGGTCGTCGCGGCAGAAGATGCGAATTTCTGCCGCCATTGGGGCTTCGACATGGCCGCGATCCGCGCGGCGCTGGATGCGGGCGCGGGGCGTGGCGCATCGACGATTTCACAACAGGTGGTCAAGAACGTGTTCCTGTGGCACGGCCGCAGCTGGCTGCGAAAGGCGCTGGAGGGGGTGATGACGCCCATGGTCGAAACCCTGTGGAGCAAGCGGCGCATCCTGGAGGTCTATCTGAACGTCGCCGAATTCGGCACCGGCATCTTCGGCGTCGAGGCGGCGGGGCAAAGCCATTTCGGCCAAGCGGCCGCCGACCTGACCCCGCGCCAGTCGGCGCTGCTGGCGGCGGTGCTGCCGGCACCGCAAGATCGCGACGCCGCCCGGCCCACGGCATTCGTTTCAGGGCGGGCCAACGCCATCGCCGATGGGGCCGCCACCATCGCGCGCGATGGCCGGGCGGCCTGTTTCGACGGTTGAACTTTGTCCCCATAGCGGGCAAGAGGGTTGGCACCGCCCGTGATTGTCGCCCTTGCCCGGATCTGCCGATGCTGCGCCTGTTCCATGTCCCGCTGTCGCCGTTTTGCCGCAAGGTTCGCCTGACCCTGGGCGAAAAGCGCATCGAGGTGGAACTGGTCGAGGAACGCTACTGGGAAGCCAGCGCCGACTTCCTGCGCCGCAATCCCGCCGGCAAGGTTCCGGTGTTGCGTCACGAGGGCCGGATGATGGCCGAAAGCCAGGCGATCTGCGAATATATCGACGAACAACACGCCAACCCGCCGCTGATGCCGCGCGACGCCGCCGGACGCTACGAGGTGCGCCGCCTGTGCGCCTGGTTCGACGACAAGTTCCACCATGAGGTGACGGCAAACCTGCTCTATGAACGGGTCAACAAGAAGCTGATGGGCAAGGGCTATCCCGATTCCCAGAAGATCAAGACCGGGGCGCAGCGGATCAAGTATCACCTGGATTACATGGGCTGGCTGCTGGAACACCGGCGCTGGCTGGCGGGCAACGACCTGACACTGGCCGATTTCGCCGCCGCCGCGCATCTGTCCTGTCTCGACTACATTTCGGACGTGGACTGGGACCGGGCCGCGGGCGTGCGGGAATGGTATGCCAAGATCAAGTCGCGCCCGGCGTTTCGCACGATCCTGGCCGACCAGGTGCCGGGGTTCCCGCCGTCGCGCCATTACGCCGATCTGGATTTCTGAAGCCGGCCGGGAAGGGGGGCTTTCCGCCCCCCTCGGCGCTTTGCGCCTCACCCCCCGGAGCGTATTTTGGGCAAGATGAAGGACGATGGAGCACGCCGCACTGAAAGCCGCGCTATCGCAGCAGGCCCGCGTCGAGGGTTTCGCGGCGATGGGGGTGACGCGCCCCGATGCCGTGCCGCTGGCGGCGGGGCGGCTGGGGGCATTCGTGGGGCAGGGCCGGCATGGCCAGATGGGCTGGATGGCCGAACGGATGCACTGGCGCGGCGATCCGGCGGTCCTGTGGCCCGAGGCGCGCTCGGTGGTGATGCTGGCCGAACCCTATACGCCGGATTTCGACCCGCTGGCATTGCTGGAGCAGCGTGACCGGGCGGCGATTTCGGTTTACGCGATGGGGCGCGATTACCACGACGTGGTGAAAAAGCGGCTCAAGCGGCTGGGGCGATGGTTGATTGACCGGGCCGGGGGCGAGATCAAGGTATTTGTCGACACCGCCCCGGTCATGGAAAAGCCTCTGGCCGCCGCCGCCGGACTGGGATGGCAGGGCAAGCATACCAATCTGCTGTCGCGCGAGCTGGGAAACTGGTTCTTTCTGGGGGCGATCTTTACCACGCTGGACCTGCCGCCCGACCGGGCGGCGCGCGAGAATTGCGGCAGTTGCACCGCCTGTCTGGACATCTGCCCGACGAACGCCTTTCCCGCGCCGTTCCAGCTGGATGCGCGGCGGTGCATTTCTTATCTGACGATCGAACATCACGGCCCCGTGCCAGAGGAGTTGCGCGAAAAGCTGGGCAACCGGATCTACGGGTGTGACGATTGCCTGGCGATCTGTCCGTGGAACAAGTTCGCCAGGGCCGCATCCGAGAGCCGGTACGCCGCGCGCGACGACCTGATCGCGCCGGATCTGGCCGAACTTGCGGCGCTTGACGATGCCGCCTTCCGCGCGCGGTTTTCCGGCTCGCCGATCAAGCGGATCGGGCGCGACCGGTTCGTGCGCAATGTTCTGTATGCGATCGGCAATTCCGATGAGCCCCGACTGGCCGAGGCGGCGCGCGCCTGCGTGGATGACCCCGATCCGACCGTGGCCGAGGCCGCGCGCTGGGCGCTTTCACGGCTGACCCTGCAGGGCCGGAAGCAAGGCCAATCCCACGACCAGTAGCGTGAGAAGCAGGGCCAGGATCAGTGCGTGTCTCTTGCGCATGGGTCACACCAGTTCAAAGACTTCGAATTCGATCAGATGATCGGGCACACCGCGCGCATGCAGGGCCTTGGTGGTCGCGTCGATCATCGGCGCCGGCCCGCAAAGCAGATGCGGCCAGACGCGGCTTTCCTCAGGCAAGTGCCGTGCCATGATCTTCGCGTCGAGAAAGCCCTGCTCGCCGCGCCAGTCTTCGGGCGGCTTTTCAAGCACGTGGATGACGTTCAGGTTCAGATCTTCCTGCATCGCGTCGAGTTCATCGCAAAAGCAGGTGCCCGGCCAGTCGGTATTGGCGTAGAAAAGAACGACCGGGCGGCGGTCACGGCGCGCCTGCATGGCGTTCAGGTTTGCCCTGATCGGCGTGATTCCAATGCCGCCGGCAATCATCACGAAACCCTGGGAATCGGGATACCTGTCGATCGAGAACGCGCCATAGGGGCCGTCGACATAGGCACGCGCGCCCACCGGCGTCTGGGTCAGGCGCGCGGAATCGTCACCCAGCGGCTTGATCGAGAACGCCAGGTTCGGGCCGCGTTCGGGCGCGGTCGAGATGGTAAATGGATGCTCTTTCAACGCAAAGGGAGAGCGGCCGATGCTGAGCCAGGCAAACTGGCCCGGCTTCCAGAACCGCAAGGGTTTGCCGCGTGGTTCCAGTTCCAGCGTATGCACGCCGCCACGATGCGCGGTATTGCGCACGACACGCCAAGGGTTTCGTGTTTGCCGCCAGGGCCGGAACAATCGGGACCAGACCAGCAGCGCCACCCAGGCGATCGTCACCCCGCCCCAGAGCACGCGTTTGTCCCAGGCAGCCGTATAGTTGCCCACGCCCAGCACGTGCGCGATGGCCGCCCCGAACGCGACAACGGCAAGAGCCAGGTGCAGATAGCGCCACCATTCGTAGCGCAACCCCAGCAGCCGGCGAAATACCGACGTGACCACGAGCGCGACGAAGCACACGAGCGCGACGCGCCCCGCCGTCAGCTCCCATCGTGCCTGAAACGGGTTGAGGACGCCGAGCGCGGGCTGATACCAGATATAGAGGATGCCGAAATGCGCCAGCATGATCGCCATCGCACCCAGACTTGTATAGCGATGAAAGCAATAGACGATGTCGGCACCGAATGGATGCGTGAGCCAGCGCAGCCGTCCGGTCAGGGCAAACTGTAGCGCCGCCAGTGCCAGCGCACCGAAACCCAGACCCATCGAGAAGTCCCAAAGACCCCCGCGGCTGGCGCGCGTGGGATCGCCACCGCCCGACAGAAGCACCGCGAAAGGGAGGGAAACCGCCAGCACCGCCATCGCGATCAGGACCATTGCCCAGATTCGAACAGCGGCGGGCCGGTCGATGGCGCGCCCTATGGATTGAATCCGCATGAGGGCAGAACACGGGGGGCGGCCAACGAGTTCCCGCTTTTTTTCCGGGATGATACGGTCACGTCTCGGCGACCGAGACGCTGCTTTTCCCCTTCCTGGGCCATGGTCATTGGGTGTGAAGGCATCGCAGGCTGGGGCACCGCATCCCTGAAATTCGTCCCCCAAAGTGAACCGATCCGCCGCTTTGGCCGTAAATCGTGGAAAAGCGGGAGAGATGACATGGCACTGGACGGAGTGGAAATGCGCCGTTTCTCGCGGCAAGTGATGCGTGCGGAACTGCTGGATGCAGAGACCGAGCGCACACTTGCCTATGCCTGGCGCGATCATCGTGACGAAGCTGCGCTGCATCGTCTGATCAACGCCTACATGCGTCTTGCGATCTCGATGGCCTCGAAGTTTCGCCACTATGGCGCGCCGATGAACGACCTGATCCAGGAAGCCGGCCTGGGGCTGATGAAGGCCGCCGACAAGTTCGACCCGGATCGCGGCGTGCGCTTTTCCACCTATGCGGTGTGGTGGATCAAGGCGTCGATACAGGACTATGTGATGCGCAACTGGTCGATGGTTCGGACCGGATCCACCAGCAGCCAGAAGGCCCTGTTTTTCAACATGCGCCGCGTACAGGCCCAGTTGCAGCGCGAGGCCAGGGAGATGGGCGAGGACCTCGATCCGCACCAGTTGCGCCAGCGCATTGCCCAGACGATCGGGGTGCCCCTGGCCGATGTCGAGATGATGGAAGGGCGCCTTTCAGGCCCGGATCTGTCGTTGAATGCCCAGCAATCGGGCGACGAGGACAGGCGCGAATGGATCGAAACGATCGAGGACGATGGGGCCCAGGCCGCCGACGCTGTCGAGGAACGGCATGACCGGCAGGCCCTGCGCAGCTGGCTGGCCCACGCCATGGAGGTTCTGAGCGAGCGCGAACGCTATGTCGTGGCGGAACGAAAGCTGCGCGAGGCGCCGCGCACGCTGGAGTCGCTGGGTGAAGAGCTTGGCCTGTCGAAAGAGCGCATTCGCCAGATCGAGGCTGCGGCCTTTGCCAAGATGCGCCGCGCACTGGAAACCGAGTCGCAAGAGGTCTATCAGCTGTTGGCATGATGGACTTGTTTCGTTTTGACCGGCGTTCGGTCGGTGCCGTTGCTTCTGGCTTTGTCCTGTGGCTTGCTTGTGCGCCTGCGCCCGGCCTGGCGATGGAGGACGCGGTGCTGGAAGCGCTCTCAAGCGCCCAGATCGTGATCTTGGGTGAGGTGCATGATAATGCGCAACACCACCTGAATCAGGCGCGCGCGATCGAACGGATCGCGCCGCGTGCCGTGGTCTGGGAAATGCTGACACCCGAACAGGCCGCGCGGATGCCCGATGATCGCCAGGACGCGGACCAGGTCGCGGATGCGCTTGACTGGGACGGGTCGGGCTGGCCCGATTTCACCGACTATTACCCGATCATGATGGCCGCGCCCACTGCGCGGCACTATGGCGCCGGCGTTCCGCGCGATGTTGCCCGCCGGGTGTTCGACGCACCAGCGGTCGAGGTGTTTGCCGAACTGTTCGGCGCGCGGGCCGATCCGTTGGGACTTGAGACGCCCCTGGACGCCGAGGCGCAGGCGACGCGTGAGGCCGGGCAGGCCGCGGCGCATTGCGATCGTCTGCCCGCGGATCTTCTGCCCGGCATGGTCGCGGCGCAGCGGCTGCGCGATGCGGCGCTGGCGCATGTGGCCCTCAACGCGTTGGTCGAAACCGGCGGGCCGGTCGCGGTGATCGCGGGCAATGGCCACGCCCGGATCGACCAAGGCATTCCGACCTATCTGGCTCGTGCCGATACGGCGCCATCAGTCGTATCCATGGGCCAACTGGAACGCGCGCCGGACGAACCGCCGCCTTTCGATGTCTGGGTCGAAACCGTGGCCGCCGAGCGCCCCGATCCCTGCGCCGAATTCCAATAGACCCGGCTTAAGCCCGTGCGCGCGGAACGCGTGGCCGGATCAGTCGGCCAACACCGCGGCGATCGCGGTTGCCACGCGGTCGATCGCAGGTTCGTTCAAGCCAGCGATGTTCATGCGCCCCCCACCGACCAGATAGAGGCCGAAGTCATCGCGCAGGCGCGCGATCTGCGCATCGGTGCCACCGAGGATCGAGAACATGCCCTTCTGCGCCCCAAGAAAGCCGAAGCGGTCCGACCCGGTTTGCCGGCGAAGCGCGGTCGCCAGGGCCGCGCGCAGACTGTTGACGCGGGCGCGCATCTCGCCGAGTTCGTCCAGCCATTGCGCCTTCATCGCAGGGTCGTTGAGGATGGTTGTCACCACCCGCGCGCCGTGATCGGGCGGAAAGCCGGTGGACGAACGGTTGAGCCATGCCATCATCGCCTGCGTGGTGTCGCGCTCTTCAGGGGGGCAAATCACCATGTAAAGCCCCGCCCTGTCACGATAGAGGCCGAAGTTCTTGGCCGCCGAGGCGGCAATGATCAGACGCGGAAGCCGCGCAGCCAGGTGACGCAGCCCCGCCGCATCCGCATCGACCCCGTCGCCAAAGCCCTGATAGGCGATGTCGACGAACGGGATCAGCCCGCGCTTGTCCAGAAAGGCGGCCATATCGGCCCAGTCGGATTCGGTGAAGTCGGCGCCGGTGGGGTTGTGGCAGCAGCCGTGCAGCAAAACCACGTCGCCCGGACGGGCGTTTTCCAGATCGGCCATCATGCCGGTGCGGTCGATACCGCCGCTTTGCACATCGTAATAGCGATAGGGCCGCCATGGGACGTCGGTGCTTTGCGCGAGCGCCGGATGGTTGGGCCAGCTGGGCTGGCTGATCCAGACCTGTGCGGCAGGATCGGCGGTGTGGATCAATTCCATCGCCTGGCGCACGGCGCCGGTGCCGCCGGTGGTCGCCGCGGCGGCGATACGGTCGGTGTCGACCACGCCACCCAGAACCAGGTCGGCCATCGCCGCGTGATAGGCGGTGTCGCCGGCCATGGCGACGTAGCCCTTGCTGTCCTGGGTGGCGACAAGATGCGCCTCGGCGGCCTTGACCGCCCGCATCACCGGCGTCAGCCCGGTCGCATCGCGATAGACGCCGACACCGAGATCGATCTTGTCGCTACGCGGATCGTCGCGGAACATCTGCATCACGTGCAGAATCGCGTCGGGCGGGGGCGGTGTCAGCTTGTGGAACATGGCGCTCACTCAAAGCAGCGGTTGACGAAAGACCTGATCGCGGGTCAGCACGCGGGACTGGTTCTCGGTGCGCACGGGCCGAAAGCCGAAGCGCTGATACTGGATCAGCGCGCGCGGATGATCCAGCGTGCAGGTGTTGACGGTCATGCGTGCGACGCCGGGAATGCCCCAGCCGGTCAGGATTGCGCTTTGCAGCAGCCAACTGCCCAGACCGCGCCCGACGGCCTCGGGGACGAGGCCGAAATAGGCGAGGTCGCAGGTGCCCGCCTCACGCGCGTCAAGCAGGAAGAACCCTTGCGGCCAGCCCTGTCCCATCAGCGTATAGAGCGCGACATCGGAATCGCGTAGCCAGTCGCCCATGGCCTCGCGCGGCATGTCGTGAAGGTCGGTCCAGGCATAGTCGCGCCCCACTGCGTCATAGAGGGCCAGGAAATACCACCACGGCGGGGTTTCCGCCTTCAGCAAAACCGCCTCGCGGCCCACGGGCAGCGAGGGCCATCCGAACGCCGGGCGTTGCGTCATTTCCAGCCATGTCACGCGGTATTCGACGGTATCGCCGGCCTTGTAGGCAAACATCGCTTATCCCTTTTCGACGGCAAGGTCGGGAAACATGCCCCATTCCGCCCAGGATCCGTCATAGAGGGCGTGGCGCGCATGGCCCAGCCGTTCCAGCGCCAGGCTCAGCACCGCCGCGGTAACGCCCGAGCCGCAGGTCGTGATGACCGGGCGGGCCAGATCGACGCCGGCGGCCTCGAACGCGGCCTTGAGGTCCGGCAGATCCTTCATCGTGCCGTCGGGTTTGAGCAGGTTGGCGAACGGCAGGTTGCACGAGCCCGGTATGTGGCCCGCGCGCAATCCGGCGCGGGGTTCGGGCGCATCGCCGCGAAACCGTTCGGCCGAGCGGGCATCGACGATCTGCCAGTCGCCCAGCTTGGCGGCCGCGGCAACCTGGCTGACATCGCGCACCAGGTGCGACTGGCGCTGCACGGTGATGTGGCGGTCCCGCACGATGGGCGGAATGTCCTCAAGCGGGCGGTTCTCGGCCTTCCACTTGGGCAGGCCGCCATCGAGCACGGCGACATCGGTCTTGCCCATGAGCTTGAACAGCCACCAGACCCGCGCCGCCGAAAAGATCCCGGCGCCGTCATAGACCACCACCTGATGCCCGTCGCCCACGCCCATCGCACGCATCCGGCTGATGAACTTTTCGGGCGGGGGCGCCATGTGCGGCAGTGCCGAACGCTGGTCGGAAATCTCGTCGATGTCGAAGAACCGCGCGCCGGGGATATGGGCGTCCTGGTATTCCGCGCGGGCATCGCGGCCGGCATCGGGAAGATACCATGAGCCATCCAGGATCCGCAGATCGGGGTTGCTCAGATGCGCGGCAAGCCAGTCGGTGGAAACAAGCGTCTTGGGGTCATCGGCGGCCATCGTCGGCTCCCAGTCAGAATGGTTGCCCAACCGTTACAAGCCGAGGGGGCAACAGGCAAGACCGGGCGGGTGCGGATGCCGGGCAACGACGCGAAAGCGCGCAGAATTGCGGTTCAACCCGTCAGTCAGGCACAGTAAGGAAGGGACATGCGCCAGACCTTGACACAGATCTACGATCAGCGCGTGGCCTCGGGCATCCTGCGCCCTGATGCCGCCCAGCGCGCCGTTCTGCCCGCTCTCGAAAGCCTGCGCGACTGGGCCGAGAACCCGCCACGGCGCGGGCTTCTGGATTCGGTATTCAAGCGCCCGCCGCCCGCGCCGAAGGGTGTTTACCTTTGGGGCGGGGTCGGGCGCGGCAAGTCGATGCTGATGGATCTTTTTGCCGAAGCCACCGAGATCGCGGACAAGCGGCGCGTCCATTTCCATGCCTTCATGCAGGAAATCCACGCTGGAATGCACGCCGCCCGGCGCCGGGGTGTCGATGACGCGCTCAAGCCCGTGGCCGATGCTGTGATCGATTCTGTGCGTCTGCTGGCCTTTGACGAGATGCAGATCACCGACATCACCGATGCGATGATCGTCGGCCGGCTGTTCCAGATGCTGATGGATGGCGGGGTCGGGATCGTCACCACCTCGAACCGCCCGCCCGAGGATCTCTACAAGGACGGGCTGAACCGGGCGTTGTTTCTGCCGTTCATCGACCTGTTGCGCGCGCGCATGACGATCATCGAACTGGAAAGCGAAACCGATTATCGCCAGCACCGTCTGAGCGGCGCGCAAGTCTATTTCACGCCCGCGGACGCGACCGCACATGCCGCGATCGACGGCTTGTGGCAGGAACTGACGGGCAACGATCCGGGCGCGCCGCTGGAACTGGCTGTGCAGGGGCGCAAGGTGGTTTTGCCGCAACACCACAATGGCGTGGCGCGGGCGGGGTTCTGGGATCTATGCGGACAGCCGCTGGGCCCGGCCGATTTTCTGGCGATTGCCGAAGCCGTCAGGGTTCTGATCCTTGAAGGGATACCGCGCCTGTCGGCGGCCAATTACAACGAGGCCAAGCGCTTCGTCACCTTGGTGGATGCCCTGTACGAAGCGCGTGTGCGCCTGATCGCCAGTGCCGCCGACGAGCCCGAGCGTCTATACAGCGAAGGGGCGGGCGCCTTCGAATTCGAGCGCACGGCCAGCCGGCTGCGTGAGATGCAGAGCGCCGACTGGGCCGCCGACACCGGTTCGCCCGGCGCGACGTGATTCCCGCGGCCGGGCAACACGCGCCGTGCTATTGCAGATCGGCGAATGCGCGTTGCAGGCGTTCCACGGCCTCGGCGACGCGGGTACGCGGCGTCGCGATGTTGAAGCGCAGGAATGTCTCGCCGCCGGTGCCAAAGCTGGTGCCGTGATTGGCCGCGATCTGCGCCTCCTTTTCGACACGCGCCAGCACTTCGGTCATATCCATGCCGGTCCCGGCAAAGTCGACCCATTCCAGATAGGTCGCCTGATGCGGCGTCACGCGCACCCCCGGAATGGCCGCAACGCCGGCTTCGAACAGCTTGCGGTTGCCGTCCAGATAGGTGCACAGCGCATCGACCCAGGCCGCACCCTCGGGGCTGTAGGCGGCTGTGACCATATGCAGGCCAAAGGAGTTGGCCGAAATGCCAAGCCCCGCCATGGTCTGCGCGAACTGTTTTCGCAGCTTGGGGTCGGCGATGATGATATTGCCGGTATGCGCACCGGCGATGTTGAAGGTCTTGGTCGCCGCTGTCAGCATCACCAGCCGCTCGGCGCTGTCGGGCGCAACCAGCGGCATCGGCAGATGAGTGTGTCCGGGCATAACCAGATCATGGTGGATTTCGTCCGACACCAGGATCAAGCCATGGCGCGCCGCGAAGTCGGCGACGCCGCGCAATTCCTCGGCGGTCCAGACCTGACCGCCGGGATTGTGCGGCGAACACAGGATCACCATTTTCTCGCGCCCCGTCATCTGGGCGTCATAGGCCGCGAAATCCATGGTCATGCGGCCGTCCACCTTGGCCAGCGGGCATTCGACGACCTTGCGGCCCGCCCCTTCGATCACGCGGGCAAAGGCGTGATAGACCGGCGTGAACAGCACCACGCCGTCGCCGGGCTGGGTCCAGGTCTGCACGCACAGACCGGTGCCGTTGACCAGCCCGTGTGCGTCAAAGATCCAGTCGGGCTGGACGGTCCAGCCATGGCGATTGTCCATCCACCACGCAATGGCGGCCTTGTAGGCGCGATCATCGCCGAAATAGCCGTAGATACCGTGATCCAGCATCGCCTGCAGGGCCTGCTGGATGCAGGCGGGCGGGCGGAAATCCATGTCGGCGACCCACATCGGCAGCCCGGTGTCGGCAGGAACGCCATAGAGCTTTTCCATCATGTCCCATTTCACCGAATGGGTGCCGCGGCGATCGATGATCTCGTCGAAATTCATGGGGGTCTCCGATTTTTTGGGCAGATTTGCCGCTGGCGCTGGCCGGTGCAACCCCCAAAAGTGCCGGTGGGCCGTTGCAAGGGTGGGCGCCATCGCCTAAATCCCGCGCATGAGCATTCGCCCGATCCTGATCCATCCTGATCCGCGCCTGAAAAAGGTCTGCCCGCCCGTGCCCGCCGTGACCGACGAGATCCGGCAGCTGGCCGACGACATGCTGGCGACCATGTATGATGCGCCCGGCGTCGGGCTGGCTGCGCCGCAGGTGGGTGTGCTGACGCGACTGTTCGTCATGGATTGCATCAAGGACGAGGATGCGGCACCGCGCCCGATGGTGTTGATCAACCCTGAGATCACTTGGCGCTCGGACGAGCAGCACACCTATGAAGAAGGGTGCCTGTCGATCCCCGAACACTACGCCGAGGTGACGCGCCCTGCGCGCGTCCGGATGCGCTGGACCGGTCTTGATGCGCAAACCCACGAAGAAGAGTTCGACGGGCTTTGGGCGACATGCGCGCAGCATGAGTTGGACCACCTGGATGGGCGGTTGTTCATCGACCATCTGGGGCCGATGAAGCGACAGCTGATCACCCGCAAGATGACAAAGCTCAAGCGTGAACGCGCCCGCGCCTGACGCGGTCGGCGCGGGCTCTTGCGTCTAGCCGCGGGTCCGCGATCGGTTTGGCAAGCAATTGGCCTCGTAAAGGGGTCTTCAAACGGCAAGGGTCCGGGCATGCGTGTGATTTTCATGGGAACACCCGATTTCTCGGTCCCGGCGCTGGACGCGCTGCATGCGAATCATGAGATCGCGGCCGTTTACAGCCAGCCGCCGCGCCCGGCGGGACGGGGCAAGCAGCCGCGCCCGTCGCCGGTGCAGGAAAGGGCCACGGCGCTGGGCCTGCCGGTGCGAACGCCCTCCAGCCTCAAGGGTGCCGACGAACAGGACGAATTTGCGGCGTTCGGCGCCGATGTCGCAGTGGTGGTGGCCTATGGGCTGATCCTGCCGCGCGCGATCCTTGAGGCGCCGCGCCATGGCTGTCTGAACATCCATGCCTCGTTGCTGCCACGCTGGCGCGGCGCGGCGCCGATCCAGCGCGCGATCATGGCGGGCGACACGCAGACCGGGGTCTGCATCATGCAGATGGAGGCCGGGCTTGATACCGGCCCTGTCCTGCTGCGCGCATCGACCCCGATCACGGAGACTGACACCGCTGCGGACCTGCACGACCGGCTGGCGGCGCTGGGGGCGTATCTGATTGTCGAGGCGCTGGAACGTCTGACCGACCTCGTTCCCGAACCCCAGCCCGAGACCGGGATCACGTATGCCGACAAGATCGACAAGTCCGAGGCCAGGATCGACTGGAACCAGCCCGCCGAAGCGGTCGCGCGCCGCATCCGTGCACTGTCGCCGTTTCCGGGGGCATGGTGCGACACGCCGGGCGGCCGGCTGAAACTGCTGCACGCGCGGGCGGTGCCCGGCGAGGGTGCGCCGGGCACGGTTCTGGCGGGTCTGACGATTGCCTGCGGCGACGGCGCGGTCGAGATCACGCGCGCACAGCGCCAGGGCAAGCGCCCGGTCTCAAGTACCGAACTGTTGCGCGGGATGGATCTGCGACCGGGCACCCGGCTTGGCTGAGCGCCGGTTCGCGCTCAGGTTCCGCAATAGGTGACATAGGGGCCGAAATCGTCGGGCGCGGGGCGCTCGAAGGCTTCAAGCCCGGCGCGGCGGGTATAGGGCTGGCGCATGACCTCCAGCAGTTCGTGCAAGGGCGCCAAGTCGTCCTCATGGGCTGACGCCAGCGCGGCCTCGACCCTGTGATTGCGCGGGATATAGACGGGATTGGCGCGGCTCATCCGCTCGGCGGCACGCGCTGCCCCGCCGGTTTCGCGCGCGATGCGTTTGCGCCACGCGCCCAGCCAGTCGTCCAGGGCCGAACGGTCGGCAATCCTGTCGCGTATGCCCGCGTCATCGCCGCGCGCGGCCGCGGCAAGGGTCGCGAAACTGCCGGTGAAATCCGCCCGCTCGCCCGCAAGGAGCGACAGAAAGCCGGTGATCAGCCCTTCGTCGGCCGTATCGGCCGATTCCAGCCCCAGCTTTCGGCCCATCTGGACCCGCCATGCCCCGGCGTAGATGTCGGGCGCCTCTTCGATGGCGTCCTGTGCATCGGGCAGCGCGGCCTCGGGGTCCTCGGGGTTGATCAGGGGCAGCAGCGTTTCGGCCAGTCGCGCCACGTTCCACTGGGCCAGGACAGGTTGCTGGTCATAGGCATAGCGGCCGTGCTGGTCGATCGAGCTGAAGACCGCCTTGGGGTCATAAGCATCCAGGAATGCACAGGGACCATAATCGATGGTCTCGCCGGAGATGGCGCAGTTGTCGGTGTTCATCACCCCATGCACGAAACCGACGGCCATCCACTGCGCGACCAGCGCCATTTGTCGGGCGATCACCCGCCGCAAAAAGGCGGCGTAGCGGTCGGCGTGACCGTCCAGATCAGGGTCGTGCCGCCGAATCGCGTAATCGGCGAGACGGCGCAGGCGCGCGGTCTCGCCGCGCGCAAGAAAGAACTGGAAGGTGCCCACCCGCAGGTGGCTGGATGCCACGCGCGCCAGCACCGCACCCGGCAAGGCCGTTTCGCGCCGGACGGTTTCGCCGGTGGCAACGGCGGCCAGTGCGCGGGTGGTCGGAATGCCCAGCGCATGCATCGCCTCGCTCATGATGTATTCGCGCAAGACCGGACCCAGCGCGGCCTTGCCATCGCCGCCGCGAGAAAAGGGCGTCGGGCCCGACCCTTTCAGGTGAAGGTCGCGCCGGTGCCCGTTGCGATCGACGATTTCGCCCACCAGCAGCGCCCGGCCGTCGCCCAACTGCGGCGAGAACCCGCCGAACTGATGCCCGGCATAGGCCATGGCCAGCGGGGTCGCGGTTTCGGGCATCGCGCTGCCTGTCAGCATCGCCAGCCCGTCCGTGCCGGCCAAGGCCTTTGGGTCCAACCCCAGCTCCTCGGCCAGCGGTTCGTTGAGGATCAGCAGCTTGGGCGACGGGGCGGGCTGGCCCGTCCAGGGGATATACATCCCCTCAAGCTCGCGTGCATAGCTGTTGTCGAATCGAATAGTCAGCATGGTTTCAAGGCCCTTCGGGTCAAAAGATAATGCCCGAACCGGTCTTTCCAACCCCTGTCCACCGGGGGTGCGTCGATGCGAATGCCTTGAAATCGCTTGTGCCGAGCTGCGATCAGTCTGTGTTATTCACAGGGCGGACCAGGCCCACGATTGGCCCCATGGGGCGGCCCCAGTCCGATCGGTTCAGCCCCGGCGCATGCAGGCGCGAGACGCTGCCATCAAGGAAAAGCGCCTGCGGCAGGTCCAGATGATCACGAAACAGCCGTGCGAACTGGTGAAAGGTGACGGGCTCGTTCGAAATGGCGAAAACGGCGCGTTGCCCGCCTTCGCTGACGCCGACGCCGTTGCGGATGTGGCGCGATTCCGATTCGTCCAGAAAACGCGGATGCAATGCGCCATCGATCACCAGCATCGGGCCCGACTGGGTGGCGTGCCGGCAGTCGGGTGGCGATTCGGCAAATTCGCGGCTTTCAACGACCGACAGTTCCCCCTCGGCGATGCAAAGGACGCCGTTGGGCAGCATGCCGAAATTGCCCGGCCCCTCGTTGGTGACGATGGCGCGCCGTTCCTGTCCGTCCTCGACATACAGCCCGACCGGGCTGCGATCGGGGTGATACATGCCGGCATTGGTCGCGAAAACAAGCGCCTCGCCGCGCTCTTCCAGCATCGCCTGCACCCGCGCGAACGAGCCATGCGGCGTGCCGTCGGCACCATCAAGGAAAAGCCGAAGATCGTCATCGGCACTGACTTCGCACAGCGTATAGCTGGTGGCGTCGAATCGGATGTCGGAACAGGTCGCAGCAGCTTGTAGCGGCAGGCAAGCCATCAGCGCCGCGAACCCTGCGCCCAGCGCCCGGTCAGTCGCGGGCATCGTCGTCACGGGTGGCGGCCTCGATATCGGCGCGCACGCGTTCGTCGGCAAAGATCCGTCGCGCCTCGTCCATCCGGTCGAACGTGCCGTCCAGCGCAAACCGCAGGTCGGGCGCGAACTTGAGCGCAATGTCCTTGGCGACCAGGTGGCGCAGCTCGGCCTTGTTGCGGCGCAGCGCTGACAATGCCGCCTCGGCGTCATGACCGCCCAGCGGCATCACGAAGGCGGTGGCGATCTTGAGATCGGGCGATGCCCGCACCTCGGACACCGTGATCGAAAACCGCGTCAGATCGGGGTCGTGCACGTCACCGCGCGCCAGAACGTCCGACAACCTGCGCCGGATTACCTCGCCCACGCGAAGCTGGCGTTGTGATGGGCCCGAAGCCGGAGAGAAGCGTTTCCTTGCCATGCGCCTTCAATAGGGGATTCGCGCGCCCCCCGCAACGCGCCCGACGCGCTGACTGCGCGATTCTGCCTGCCGGGCGATGAATCATGGTTTCCCCGCTGCCCGGTGCGGCTTATGCAGGGCGAAACGGAGGGACAGATCATGGCAGACCGCCCTGCAATCGTCGTCAACGGCGCCTCGGGCCGCATGGGCCGCATGCTGGTGCAGATCATTGGCCAGAGCGATGCTGCCCGCCTGGGCGGCGCGCTGGAGCAACCGGGCCATGCCTGGATCGGGCAAGACCTGGGCACCGCCATGGGCGGCGCGGAGCTTGGCGTGGTGGTGCGTGACGACCCGCAGACCGCGCTTGCGGGTGCACAGGCGGTGATCGACTTCACCGCGCCGGCAGCCAGCGCCGCGCTGGCGCCGGTGGCCGCGTCGATGGGCGTGGCCCATGTGATCGGCACGACCGGGTTTTCGCAACCGCAGCTGGACGCGATCGCGGCGGCTGCCGAAAGCGGGGTCATCGTGCGCGCCGGAAACATGAGCCTGGGCGTGAACCTGCTGATGGCACTGACCCGCCGTGTCGCGGCGGCATTGGATGCCGATTATGACATCGAGATCGTCGAGGCGCATCACCGTCACAAGGTCGATGCCCCCTCGGGCACGGCCCTGATGCTGGGCGAAGCGGCGGCCGAGGGGCGGGACGTGACGCTGGACAACATCGCCGACCGCGCCCGCGACGGGATCACCGGCCCGCGCGAGCGGGGCCATATCGGTTTTTCCGTGGTGCGCGGCGGCGACATCGTCGGAGAGCACGATGTGATCTTCGCCGCCGAGGGTGAGCGCATCGTGCTGCGACATATCGCCAGCGACCGCGCCATCTTTGCGCGCGGCGCGCTCAAGGCGGCCTTATGGGCGCAGGGTCAGGCGCCGGGTGAATATGACATGATTTCGGTCCTGGGTCTCGATCGCTGAGACACGCGCATGCCGGATGATCCGATAGCCTGCCGTGTTCGTAATGCTGTGAACACGGAGGTAATATCGGAGGAACATCATGCGCTTTGCAATCCTCGCCGTCATGCTGGCGATCGGCCCCACGCCGGCGCTGGCCTTCGAGCGCATTACCGATGCGCGGGAATTCACGCAACTGGTCGAGGGGCGCGACCTGACCCGCTTCGGAATCCGTCTGCAGGTTTCGGCACAGCAAACCGACGAGGGTGCCATAACCGGGCGCGGTTTCGGCTATGACGTGACCGGCGACTGGCAATGGAATGACGGATACTTTTGCCGCGATCTGGATTGGGGCGGCGACGACCTGGGCTTCAATTGCCAAGCGGTCCTGCGCGACGGGCAGAGTGTCCGCTTTGTATCGGATCGGGGCGAAGGGGACCACGCCGACTTCAGCCTGCGCTGACGCGCGATCAGAAATCGACCGCGATTCCCTTTTTTTCCCAGTCGCCGTAACGCACGGGTTCGGGCCCGTCCTGGCGCCCGCCCAGTTCGGTGGGCAGGATGAAGTCGCCACAAGCCTTGCGGCGCGCCTCGGCCTCGGCAAGGGCGCGGCGGGCCGCAGCGGGCAATTCGGTTTCGTCGGTCGGGGCCTGTCGGGACATGGCGCTGATCCTTGGGCGGTTTCTTGTCACTGTCGGGACAATCGTCTAACGCCAGATAGCCCGCCATGACCGGCGCGGCAAGAACTGTCAGAACAGAGTCCCATGCCCGGCCAACCCGAAACCGACGCCCGCGCGCTTGCCGTTCGCCTGATTCTGGCGGTGACACGCGACGGGCACATGCTGACCGACGCCGCGCCCGAACTGGGCGATCCGGCCGTGCGCGCGCGTGCGCTGCGGCTGGCGACGGCGACCTTGCGACAGTTGCCGCGCGCCGATGCGGTGCTGGCCCCCCTGCTGCGAAAGTCCCCGCCCGCGTCGGTTCAGGCATTGTTGCGCCTTGCCGTGGTCGAGCTTCTGGCACTGGGCGCGGCGCCGCATGGCGTGGTGAATGAAGCGGTTGCGCAGGTTCGTCGTATGAAAGGCGGCGCGCGCCTTGCGGGATTGGTCAATGCCGTCCTGCGCCGCGCGTCGCAGCTGCCCGCGCAGGAATTTCACGAACTGCCCGTGCCCCGGCTGCCGGGCTGGCTGCGGCGTCGGCTGGTCGCGGCCTATGGGCGCGACGCCGTGGTTGCGATCGAGGCGGCCCATCTGGCCGGGGCGCCGCTGGATCTGACGCTGCGGCCCATGCCGAATGCGCGCCGCCTGGCGCTGGCAGAGGCGCTTGAGGCGGCGGCGGGGCCTGTGCAAGACCTGCCGAACGGAACGCTGCGCCTGGCTGCGGGCGGGCAGGTTTCCGCGCTACCGGGTTTTGCCGAAGGGTTGTGGTGGGTTCAGGATGCCGCTGCGGCCTTGCCTGCGCGACTGCTGGACGCCACGGACGGCGAAGCGGTTCTGGATCTGTGTGCGGCCCCCGGCGGCAAGACCCTGCAGCTTGCGGCGGCGGGCGCCGATGTGACCGCGCTCGATCTGTCCGAGGCGCGGCTTTCGCGGTTGCGCGCGAACCTCGCGCGCACCGGCCTGACCGCGCGGGTGATCTGCGCGGATGCGCTGGTCTGGCAGGCGGATCGGCCGTTCGATGCCATCTTGCTGGACGCGCCCTGTTCGGCCACCGGCACGATCCGGCGTCACCCAGATCTGCCGCTGATCCGCAAGCCTGCCGATATCGCGTCCCTGGTCGCGTTGCAGGCGCAACTGATTGACCGTGCTGTGGCGATGCTGCGACCGGGGGGGCGGCTGGTCTATTGCACCTGCTCGCTGTTGCCGGACGAGGGCGAGGCGCAGATCGTGGCGGCGCTTGAGCGGCACCCGGCTCTGCGCGTTGCCGCGCCATCGGATGCCGGGCTGGGCACACCGACGCCCGAAGGCGGGCTGCGCACCCGGCCCGATTACCTGTCCGAACACGGCGGTCTTGATGGCTTTTACATGGCGCGGCTTGAACGGGTTTGACCCGTGGCATGGTGACAACCGACCGGCCAGAAGCTATTGCAACAGCAGAGCGGGCGGCGGCGCGAATGCGGATACCGGCCCACAGGCAGGCCAGAGGCAGGGAATGGAGCACGGCTGGGCAGTGCGGCGTATCCGGTGGGGCAACCGCCTTGCCGCCCGGCTGAGCGCACGGGCCGCGCCCGCGCGCGGTTTCACCGTGCAGCCGGAGCCGCGCACCATCGGCTTTTATGCGCGCGGCCGGCAATTGACGGCCGGGAACTTCCTGCTGGGTGGGCATATGGTCGAGACCCATCAACCCTGGGATATCGAACCGCCTTCGCCATCCTTTGCAGACGAGTTGCACGGTTTCGGCTGGCTCGATCACATGGCGGCGGCGGGCGACCGCGAGGCGCGGCAGGCCGCGCAGGCCTGGGTTGCCGACTGGATCGCACGGTACGGGCGCGGGCACGGGCCGGGCTGGAAACCCGATCTGGCAGGCCGGCGCGTGATTCGTTGGATCAACCATGCCTTGTTTCTGACCGCGGGCCTGCCGGGGTCGGATACCACACCGTTTTACGCCACGCTGGGTGCGCATACCGCCTTTCTGGCGCGGCGGTGGAAGGTCGCGCAGCCCGGGCTGCCGCGGTTCGAGGCGGTGGCGGGCTGGCTGACCGCGGGCTTGTCGCTGATGGGGATGGAGCGCCATGTGCCCGCCGCCACCGCGGCCCTGGCCATGGCATGCGAGCGCGACATCGACGCCGTTGGCGGGATTGCCAGCCGAAACCCGCAAGAGTTGATGGAGATTTTCACGCTCTTGAGCTGGGTTCAGCACGCGCTTGCCAGTGCCGAACGCGAATGCCCGGCGGCATTGCGCGCGGCCATCGATCGTATGGCGCCGGTGTTGCGCAGTCTGCGCCATTTGGATGGCGGTTTGGCCCGGTTCCATGGCGGCGGGCGCGGGATGGAAGGACAGCTTGATCATGCGTTGGCCGTGGTCGGGCAGACCACGGCGCCCAGGCGCACGCAGGCCATGGGGTTCGTTCGGCTGGCTGGCGGTCGCACCTCGGTTCTGGTCGATGCCGCGCCGCCCCCGGCCGCGGCTGCGGCAAGCCGGGCGCATGCCTCGACCCTGGCGTTCGAACTGACCTCGAACCGGCGGCCGCTGGTGGTCAATTGCGGCTCGGGGATGTCGTTCGGGCCTGAATGGGAAAGGGCCGGGCGCGCGACGCTGTCGCATTCGACGCTCAGCATCGACGGCTATTCCTCGGCCCGATTCGCGCGCCCGGCCCGCCCCGAGGAGGGCGCGGCGAAGCTGCTGGACGGCCCGGACGCGGTCACCTGCCACGTCAGCGTCGAACGCCATGCCACCGCGGCCTTGCTCAGCCATGACGGCTATGTGGCGACCCATGGCCTGACCCATATCCGCAATCTCGATCTTTCGGCGGATGGGCGCGCGCTCTTGGGCGAGGATACGCTTGCCGCGCTCGATCCCGCGCATCGCAAGCGCTTTGAGCAGGTGTTGAGCGCGGGCAAACTCAATGGCATCCCCTATGCGTTGCGGTTTCATTTGCATCCTGATGCCGACGCTTCGCTGGACATGAACGGAACCGCGGTCTCGGTCGTGCTGCCCTCGGGCGAGATCTGGGTGTTCCGCTTCGACGGGCCGGGAAAGCTGTCGCTGGAACCCTCGGTCTATCTGGAAGCGGGGCGGCTGGCGCCGCGCCCGTGTCAACAGATCGTGGTGCGCGCCGTGATCATGGACCACACCAGCCAGATCAACTGGACACTGGCGAAGGCACAGGATACCCCGCTGGCCATCCGCGACACCGGGCGTGACGATGATCTGGCCTTGCCCGGCGCCCATTTTGCAACCGACTGATCAAGGCACGAATCCCGTGCAGCCACGGAAGCGACCGACATGACCGACCTTGCCCCCCTCAGCCGCGCGCTGATTTCCGTTTCCGACAAGACCGGCCTGGTGGGGCTGGCCCGCGCCCTTGCCGAACGCGGGGTGGAGCTTGTTTCCACCGGCGGGACCGCCGCCGCGCTGCGCAAGGCGGGCCTTGCCGTGCGCGACGTGTCGGACCTGACCGGCTTTCCCGAAATGATGGATGGCCGGGTCAAGACGCTGCACCCGATGGTTCACGGCGGATTGCTGGCGCTGCGCGACGAGCCGGCGCATGTCGCGGCGATGGAGGCGCATGCGATCGCGCCGATCGACCTGCTGGTCGTGAACCTCTATCCGTTCGAGGCGGCGGTGGCGCGCGGTGCGGGATACGACGAAACGATCGAGAATATCGACATCGGCGGACCCGCGATGATCCGGGCGGCGGCCAAGAACCATGCCCATGTGGCGGTGCTGACCGATCCCCAGGACTACGATGCGCTGTTGGCAGAGATGGACGCCAATGACGGCGGCACGAATCTGGCCTTTCGCCAGCGATTGGCACAAACGGCCTATGCCCGTACCGCAGCCTATGATGCGGCGGTGTCCAACTGGATGGCGGGGGCAATCGGTGATCCGGCGCCGCGCCGGCGTGCCTTTGCCGGGCAACTGGCACAGGTGTTGCGCTATGGTGAAAACCCGCACCAGTCGGCGTCCTTTTACACCGACGGGTCCAGTCGTCCCGGCGTGGCAACGGCGGTGCAGCATCAGGGTAAGGAACTGAGCTACAACAACATCAACGACACCGATGCGGCATATGAACTGGTCAGCGAATTCACCGACGGCCCGGCTTGCGCGATCATCAAGCATGCCAACCCCTGCGGCGTCGCCACTGGTCAGACACTGGCGCAGGCCTACCGGCGGGCGTTCGACTGTGACCGCACATCGGCCTTTGGCGGGATCGTGGCCCTGAACCAGCCGATCGACGGCCCCACCGCCGAGGCGATCACCGAGATCTTTACCGAAGTCGTCATCGCGCCGGGCGCGGATGACGCGGCGCTGGCCGTATTCGCAAAGAAGAAGAACCTGCGCCTTCTGACAACCAGCGGCCTGGCCGACCTGGCTGCGCCGGCGCTGGCGTTCAAGCAGGTCGCCGGCGGCTTTCTGGTGCAGGATCGCGATAACGGGCTGATCACGGCTGACGACCTGAAGGTCGTGACCAGACGCGCCCCCTCCGATGCCGAGATCGCCGATCTGTTGCTGGCCTGGACGATTGCCAAACATGTGAAGTCGAACGCCATCGTCTATGTCAAGGACGGCGCGACCGTGGGGATCGGGGCGGGCCAGATGAGCCGGGTGGACAGCACCCGGATCGCTGCGCGCAAGTCGCTGGACATGGCCGAGGCGCTGGGCCTGAAGGTGCCGCTGACACAAGGGTCGGTGGTCGCCTCGGACGCGTTCTTTCCCTTTGCCGACGGTTTGCTGGCCGCCGCCGAAGCGGGTGCGCGCGCGGTGATTCAGCCGGGCGGGTCTATGCGCGACGACGAGGTGATCGCTGCCGCCGACGAAGCCGGGCTGGCCATGGTCTTTACCGGGCAACGGCATTTTCGGCACTGACATGCGCATCGCCACCCTGACCCTTTTGATCATTCTGGTGCTGGATCAGGCACTTAAATGGTTCGTCGTTGTCGGACTGAACCTGCGCGAGGTGCTATTTATCCAGGTGCTGCCGCCCTGGTTCAACCTGACCATGGCCTGGAATCGCGGGGTGAACTTTGGCCTGTTCGCCAACGATTCGGATGTAATGCGCTGGGTTCTGATCGCCCTTGCGGTGGTCATTTCGACCTGGGTCTGGTTGTGGGTGCGGCGCGAGCGGGGCGGCGCGGGGCTGCAGTTGTCGGCCGGTTTTCTGGTTGGTGGCGCGCTTGGAAACGTGATCGACCGGCTGATCTGGGGCGCTGTGGCGGATTTTCTGAATTTCACCTGCTGCGGCTGGCACAATCCCTATGCGTTCAATGTTGCGGATATTGCCATTTTCATCGGCGCCTTTGGGCTGATCCTGTTTGCCGGCGGCAAAAAGGACCCGTGACCTTGCCCCCGATTTCCGTTAAAGAATGGCCAATCGGCACTATTCCGGGGGATACGGCATGACCTTTTATCGCGGTTTCGTGGCAGCCAGCCTGGCGCTTGCGACGCTGGGTGCGTGTTCCTCGCGCTCCGAGGATCCGAACCTTATGAACATCGCCGCTGCGCAGCGGGGGCCGGATGAATTCTCGATCCTGCCGACCGAGCCACTTCAGGCCCCGCCCGACTTCCAGACGCTGCCGCCGCCCACGCCGGGCGGATCGAACCTGGTGGACCAGAATCCACAGGCCGAAGCGATCGAGGCGCTGGGCGGACGGTCGGGCGCGGCGCAGGGTGGTGGCGTGCCGGCCGCCGATTCGGCGCTGGGTGCCCATGTCGCCCGGTATGGAACCTCGGACGAGATCCGCCAGCAACTTGCCGCCGAGGATCTGGAACACCGTCGCCGCAACAATGGCCGGATTCTGGAACGGCTGTTCGGCGCGAATGTCTATCATCGGGCCTATCGTGACCAGGAACTCGACCGTGAGGCGGAACTGGAACGCTGGCGCCAAGCTGGTGCGCGCACGCCTACCGCGCCGCCGCCGGACGCGCCCTGACGCGGGCGCCTGCCCGATCACATCGCAACTGCGTTGATCACGTCTGCGCCAAGCCGCTTGCCCTTGCCCCAAGGCGCGGTAACTGTCTGCCATGACTTCAACGGACGGAGATTGACTGCATGCGCCTGCTGACCCGCGTTGTTCCGGCCCTTGCGCTTGCCATGATTGCGGCCCTTCCGCTCTGGGCTGAAGAGCCGCAGCAATTCTCGCTCGACAACGGCATGGATGTCATCGTGATCGAGGATCATCGCGTCCCTGTCGTGACCCATATGGTCTGGTATCGCGTCGGTGCCGCGGATGAGCCGCCGGGCCAGTCGGGCATCGCGCATTACCTGGAACACCTGATGTTCAAGGCGACCGACACCATGGAAGCGGGCGAATTCTCGGCCGTGGTCGAGGCCAATGGCGGGCGCGACAATGCCTTCACCTCATGGGATTACACCGCCTATCATCAGCGCGTTGCCGCCGACCGGCTGGACCTCATGATGGAGATGGAGGCCGATCGCATGGTGAACCTGCGCCTTGACCGCTCGGACTGGGAGCCAGAGCGCTCCGTGATCCTGGAAGAACGCGGACAGAGCCTTGAAAGCCGCCCCGAGGGGGTTTTCAACGAACAGATGCGCGCAGCACTGTTTCAAAACCATCCCTATGGCATTCCGATCATCGGCTGGCGGCATGAGATGGAACAACTCGACGACACGATCGCCGAGGACTTCTATCGCAAGCATTATGCGCCGAACAATGCTGTTCTGGTCGTTGCGGGCGATGTCGATGCGGACGAGGTGCGCGATCTGGCCGAACGGCATTACGGCGCGATTCCCGCAAATCCCGATCTGGATGAGCGCGTTCGCCCACTGGAGCCCACGCAACAGGCCGAACGGCGGCTGATCCTGCGCGACGGGCGTGTGGGGCAGCCCTATGTCAACCGCATGTATCTTGCCCCCAATCGCCGCCCCGGCGACCAGCGCGAGGCGGCGGCCTATCAGGTGCTTGCGGCGCTCTTGGGGGGGAGCGCGCAGACCTCGGTTCTGGAACGGCGTCTGACCTATGATGAGGGCGTCGCGCTGTCGGCTTGGGCCGGGTACAGCGGAACGGCGCTGGATCACGGCGTGTTCGTTCTGGGGATCGCGCCGGCGCAAGATGTCGGCATGCAGGAGGCCGAAGACGCGCTTGACGACGCCTTTGCCGAGTTTCTGGAAACCGGCGTCGATATGGACCAGCTTGAGCGCGTGCGCATGCAGTTGCGTGCGGCCGAAATCTATGAGCGCGACGATGTCGCCGCCCGTGCACGCACTATAGGCGCCGATCTGGCGACGGGCTTGACGCTTGCGGATTCCGAAGCCTGGATCGAGGTTTTGCAGGACATTACGCCCGACGAGATCCTGGCCGCAGCGCGCGATCTGGACCGGCGCGCGTCGGTGACCGGCTGGCTGATGGGAGAAGACGATTGATGCATATCCTTAAACCCTTTGCCGTGGCCGCGTTTCTGGCAACCCCGTTGCACGCGGAAATCGACATCGAGCCCGTCACCTCGCCCGGTGGGGTCTCGGCCTGGCTGGTTCAGGACGACTCGATCCCGTTTGTCGCCATCGAGCTGATCTTTCCCGGCGGGGCCAATCTGGATGCCGATGAGGCCGAGGGGGCAGTGTCGATGATGGCGGGTCTGTTGTCCGAGGGGGCGGGCGATCTTGACGCACAGGAATACGCCGAGTCGCTTGAATCCCTTGCCGGCAGCGTGGATTTCGATGCCGGGCGCGATACGGTGTCGCTGTCGATCCGGACCCTGAGCGAAAACCGCGATGCAGTCATCGACTTGGCCCGCAGTGCCCTGATCGAGCCGCGCTTCGACGCCGCCGCGCTGGAGCGTGCGCGCAGGCAACAGATTGCATCGCTTGAACGGGCGGCGCGCAATCCGCAGGCGATCGCCAGCCGCGCCTTCAATGAACGGGCCTATCAGGGGCATCCCTATGCGCGGCCCAGCGACGGTACGCCGGATTCGGTCGCGTCGCTGGAGATCGACGACATTCGCGCGGCACATGAGACGGCCCTGACCCGCGACCGGGTTCTGGTGGGGGCGGCGGGCGACATTTCCGCCGAGGAACTGGGCGAAATTCTGGATCGCCTGCTGGGCGATCTGCCCGCGGCGACAGAGCCGTTGCCCGATTATGCTGAATTCACGCTTGATGGCGGGGTCACGGTCATACCGCATGACGGCCCGCAATCGGTGATCGCCTTTGGCCATGCGGGGATCCCGCGCGACGATCCCGATTTTCTGACCGCTTTCGTGATGAACGAGGTGTTTGGCGGCGGGCGGTTCGGCACCCGGCTGATGCGCGAACTGCGCGAACGCCGCGGGCTGACCTATGGTGTCGGCACGTCGCTGGCATCGGCGGCGCATGGCGACAGTTTTCAAGGCCGGCTTTCGACCGACAATGCGACCGCCGCCGAGGTGGTGGAACTGATGCGCGACGAATGGCAATGGCTGGCCGATGGCGGCATAACAGAGGCCGATCTGGAACGCATCAAGACCTATCTGACCGGCGCTTATCCGCTGCGATTCGATGGCAATGGCGCGATCGCGTCGATCCTGGCGTCGATGCAGTTTCAGGGCTTCGACATCGACTATGTGAATGTCCGCAACGAGCTGGTGCGCGATGTGACGCTGGAGGATGTTCACCGCGTGGCCGAGCGCTTGATCAAGCCGGATGCGTTGCATTTCATTGTCGTGGGGCAGCCCGAGGGGCTGGATTGACCCGCGCGAGTCGGCTTTGCAAGGCAGGGGCGGCATGCTATGTCTGGTGGCATGATCGCGCCTCGCCCCAATATAAGCCAAGCTCCGCCTGCGATTCGTCAACTCGATGAATCGGCGGCAAACCGCATCGCCGCCGGCGAGGTCGTCGAGCGCCCGGCCTCGGCGGTCAAGGAACTGGTCGAAAACGCGCTCGATGCCGGGGCGCGGCGCGTCACCGTGGCCTATGCCGATGGCGGCAAGACCCTGATCCGGGTCAGTGACGACGGCCACGGCATGGCGCCGCAGGATCTGCCGCTGGCCCTGTCGCGCCACGCCACATCCAAGATCGACGGCTCTGACCTGCTGAATATCCATACCTTCGGGTTTCGGGGCGAGGCATTGCCGTCACTGGGGGCCGTGGCGCGGCTGACCATCACCAGCCATGCCAAAGGGCACGAGGGCGCCCAGATCGCCGTGACCGGCGGGCGGATCGGCGCGGTTCGCCCTGCCGCGCTGAACCAGGGGACGCAGGTTGAACTGCGCGATCTCTTTCACGCCACCCCCGCGCGTCTGAAATTCCTGCGTACCGACCGGGCCGAGGCGCAGGCCATCGCCGATACCGTCAAGCGCCTTGCCATGGCCGAGCCCTATGTCAGCTTCACGCTTGCCGATGTGTCGGGCGGCCAGTCGCGCGACATCCTGCGGCTTGAGGCCGAACAGGGCGAGCTTTTCGACGCGATGGAGGCCCGTCTTGCCCGTCTGCTGGGGCGCGATTTTACCGCCAACGCCCTGCGCATCGACGCCCGGCGTGACGAATTGCACCTGACGGGCCATGCCGCCCTGCCCACCTATTCACGCGGCGCCGCGGTGGCGCAGTTCGTTTTCGTCAACGGGCGTCCGGTGCGTGACAAGTTGCTGACCGGCGCGCTGCGCGCGGCCTATTCCGATTTCCTGTCGCGCGACCGGCACCCGGCTGCGGTTCTGTTCCTGGAATGCCCACCCGCGCTGGTCGATGTGAACGTGCATCCGGCCAAGGCCGAGGTTCGCTTTCGTGACCCCGGCATGGCGCGGGGTTTGGTGGTTTCGGCGTTGCGTCATGCGCTTGCCGAGGCTGGGCACCGTGCGGCGAGCACGGTGGCGGATGCCACGTTGGGGGCGATGCGCCCCGAGGCGTCAGGTCCGCGGATCTATCAGATGGACTTGTCGAACCGATCCCGTCACCCCGGTGCCGGCGCGGTGGCCCAAAGCTACGCGGCGCAGGCCCCTTCCACGGATGGGCCAGACGGTTTCGCCCAGACTCAGGCACCCTTTGACGGCCCTGCCGCGCCTTCGGCCCGGATCGAACCCGAGACCGGACCAACCGACGCGCCGCTGGGCGCCGCGCGCGCGCAACTGCACGAAAACTACATCATTGCCCAGACCAGCGACGGGCTCGTCATCGTCGATCAGCACGCCGCGCATGAACGCCTGGTCTATGAACGCCTGAAACGCCAGATGGCCGACAATGGCGTTCCCGCCCAGGCGCTGCTGATCCCCGAAATCGTGCCGCTGTCGGCGGGCGATGCCGCGCGCCTGCTGGCCCATGCCGCGGATCTGGCACGCATGGGGTTGACGGTCGAACCCTTTGGCGGGGATGCGGTTGCCGTGCGCGAAACCCCTGCCGCTTTGGGCATTGTGGATGCCGCCGGTCTGGTGCGCGACATTCTGGATGAGCTGGCAGACCTGGGTCAGAGCCAAAGCCTGAACACGCGTCTGGATGGCGTTCTCAGCCGCATGGCCTGTCACGGCTCCGTTCGGTCCGGCCGGCAGATGCGCGCCGAGGAAATGAACGCCCTGCTGCGCGAGATGGAGGCGACGCCGCATTCGGGCCAGTGCAATCACGGGCGTCCCACCTATGTCGAGTTGAAGCTGGCTGACATCGAAAAACTGTTCGGGCGGCGATAGGTGCCGTTTCGACATACCGGAGTTCGACATGGCCATCGATTCAAGCCTTGTGCCACTCTTTTCGCTTGCCATAGGCTTGGCGCTGATCGCGCTTTTGGGCTGGATGATGCGCGCGCTGGGTCGGGCGCGTGAGCAGATCGCCGAGATGCAGCACGAACTGGCCTCGACAGGCGAACGGGCGCGCCGCGCCGATCAATACGAGCAGGAAATCGGCGCGCTGCGGCAGATGCGCGACGCCGAGATGAACCAGCGCATGGATGCGGAAAAGCAGCTGGAAGCCCTGCGCGCCAGCCATCAATCGCGCATCGAGGAGATGGAGCGCGCGCGCGCCGAAATGGAAGCGCGGTTCGCGCATCTGGCGAACAACGCCCTCAAGACCAATGCGCAGGATTTTCTGCAACTCGTGTCCGAGCGATATGCCAAGCACGATCAGGAAACGCGTGCCCTGCAGGAGACCCAGCACACCAAGTTTCAGGAAACGCTGGGCCATCTGAACCAGAAACTGGTCACCTTTGACAGCAAGATCAGCGAGATCGAGAAGGCGCGCAACGAAGCGTATGGTGCGATCAAGGCGCAGGTTCTGCAACTGGCCGAGGGGCAGCGATCGCTGGGGCAGGAGACCCGGCGCCTGGTTCAGGCCCTGCGCGCGCCCAAGACGCGCGGACGCTGGGGCGAGATGCAGTTGCGCAAGGTCTTTGAACTGGCCGGCATGACAGAAAATGTCGATTTCGTCACTGAAAAATCGGTCGAGAGCGGCGAGGCGGGTCGGCTGCGCCCGGACGCGATCGTCCATATACCGGGTGGCAAAAGCGTGGTGATCGACGCCAAGACCCCGCTTGAGGCCTATCTCGATTCGCTGGAATGCGACGGTGTCGAGGCGCAGAATGCGCAGCTCAAGCGCCACGCCGCGCAACTTCGCCAGCATGTCCGCGCGCTGGCCTCGAAGGCCTATCAGGACACGCTTCCTGCCGCGCCTGATTTCATCGTGATGTTCATTCCCGGCGAGACATTCGTCGCCGCCGCCGCCGAGGCTGACCCGGCGATTTTGGAATTCGCGTTCGAGAACCGTGTGCTGATCGCATCCCCGACGACCCTGATCGCGCTGGTCAAGGCCATTGCCTATGGCTGGCAACAGGAAAAAATGGCCGAAAACGCCGCCGAGGTTCAACGACTGGCACGCGACATCTACGACCGGCTTGGCACGTTCATGTCGCACCTGGGACGCACCGGAAAAGCCCTGGGCACGGCGGTCGAGACCTATAACCGGGCCGTCGGCTCGATGGAGGGGCGGGTGCTGCCCGCCGCCCGCAAGTTCGAGGCGCTGGGCGTTGTCCAGCGCGACGCTTCGCTGGAATCCGCCCCGCCCGTCGAACAGGAACCGCGCACCCTGACCGTTCCCGAGGCCCGGCCCGACGACCAGTCATGGACCGATTGATCCGTTGGGCCAACTCGCCTGCACGGGGCAGCGAAGGTTCGTTCAGATCTTCAGGAACGGTTGCAGCAGGCGCGGCACCATGCCGTTGAAGCGCAGCGGCGCATCCGTGACCGCAAGGCAGATGCAGTCCATGCCGGGTTCGGCCACCGGGGTGTGTTCCAGATCCTCGGTTGCGATTTCGATGTCGCCTGGCCCGAACCGGTCCACCGCATCGCTGAAGGCACCTTGCAATACCAGCGTCAGTTCCGTGCCGCGATGGCCATGATCCGGCACCGCCATGCCCGCCGGGATATAAAGCAGTCTGGCCGATGCATCGCGCGCCGTGGGCAGGATCGCCTGACGAACGCCGCCGCCCACCGCGCGCCAGCGCCCCGCCTCGGCATCGCCGCCGACATACTTGCGCAAGGGGGCCGGAAACAGACAGGGTTCGGGCCTTTGCACCTTGCGCGGCTCGGGCGGGGCCTGCCGAATGCGGGCCATCACCTGGGCCAGGCTGTCCTCGGCCATGGCGACCTCGCCGGTATCGGTGACGGCCGTTTCCAGCAGGGCTCCGCCAACGGCATCGAAGCTTTCAAGCCGCGCCCGGCACTCATCGCACATCGAGATATGCGTCGCCACGATCAGGTTGAACGCCTCGGGCAGTTGCCCGGCGCTGTAACCCATCAAAAGCGCATCGTTGAGATGGTGGCGGATCATCGCGGTCATACCTTCACGTCATGGCCTGACGCAGCTTTTCGAGCGCCAGACGGATACGGGACTTGATCGTGCCAAGCGGCAATCCGGTAATTCGCGCAATCTCGCCATGCGACAGATCACCGAAATACGCCTGTTCGATCAAGGCCCGCTGGTTTTCGGGCAGGAGGGCAAGCGCCTCTCCCAGTTTCTCGCTTTCTTGTTGCAGCGACAGGACATCCGCCTGGTCGGGTTCAGGTTCGGGCCCCCATGGCAGGTCTTCAGGCTCGGGTCTGCGCGCCTTGCGCAGCGCGTCGATGCGCCGGTTGCGGGCGATGGTAAAGATCCATGTCGCCACGCTTGCGCGCGACGGATCGAACAGCCGCGCCTTGTGCCAGACCGTCGCCATCACGTCCTGCGCGCATTCCTCGGCCATCGGGCCACCGGCGCCCGACTTCAGCAGGAACGCCTTTATCCTGGGCGCGAAATGGGCGAACAGCTCGGCAAACGCGGCCTCGTCGCCATGTTGCGCCACGCTCAGCATCTGGCTTACCCACTCGCCCTGTGCCTCTTCGGCTTGCGACACGTCTCGCACCTTTTCGGCCTGCGCCGCCCCCCTCGGCCCTTGCGGGACGAGTGGCGGCCTTTGCCGCTCTTTTATCGGGCTTTCGTCCAGCAACTGCAACATGCACCGAATACGCGCCCGCGCTCAGGCCGGATCAGTGCACATGCGAAAAAACCTGGCGTGGTTCGGTAATCCGTTCAGCGCCGCACCGCGTATCCCTTGCTAAACGCCCAAGGAGTTGCCCATGCCGTTCGAATCCCCAAGCCTGCACCCGCGTCGAATCGCCGTCGTGGGAGGGGGTATTTCCGGCATGGGCGCGGCCTGGCTGCTGGCGCCCGGTCATCAGGTAACACTGATCGAGGCTGCGCCGCGCCTGGGCGGGCATGCGCGCACCGTTATGGCCGGGAAACGGGGCGATCAGCCGGTCGACACCGGCTTCATCGTGTTCAACCGCGTCAACTATCCCAACCTGATCGCCATGTTCGAGGCCCTGGACGTCGAAACCGTCAAAAGCAACATGAGCTTTGGCGCCTCGTTCGATCAGGGGGCGTGCGAATACAACCTGAACTCGATCGACCAGCTTTTTGCCAGCCGCCGAAACCTGGCCGATCCGCGTTTCCTGCGTATGATCAGCGACATCGTGCGTTTCAACAAGGGTGCCGTTCGCGCTGCCGCCGATCCGGCAATGACCATCGGCGAGTTGATGGACAAGCTGCGCATGGGGCGCTGGTTTCGCGAACGCTATCTACAACCGTTCTCGGGTGCGATATGGTCCACGCCGAAGGATCAGATCATGCGGTTTCCCGCCCGCGCCATGATCCGCTTTTTCGAGAACCACGCTCTGTTGGGCTATCATGGCCAGCATCAGTGGTTCACCGTCGCGGGGGGATCGGTGGAATACGTGCGCAAGCTCACGCTCGACCTTGCCGTGCGCGGTGTGGACATCCGCTGCAACAGCCCGGTTCAGGCCATCCGCCGCCGTCCACTCGGGGTCGAGATCAAGACGCACGGCGGCACCTGGGAGGCGTTTGACGAAGTGATCCTTGCCACCCATTCCGACGATTCGCTGGCGATGCTGTCCGATCCCACGCAGGATGAGCGGGCCGCGCTGGGCGCGGTGGGGTATCAGGACAATCACGCGGTTTTGCATGCCGATCCTTCGGTCATGCCGCGCCGTCGCAAGTGCTGGGCCAGCTGGACCTATACCGAACACGCCCCTGAAGACCGCGCGCGGATCAGTCTGAGCTACTGGATGAATTCGCTGCAACCGATCCCGCAGGACGATCTGCATATCGTCACGCTCAATGCCACGCGCCCCATCGACGAGGCGCTGATCTATGACACGCACACGTTTCGCCACCCGGTTTTCGACCTCGCGGCCTTTGCGGCGCAAGACCGCATCCGGGACTTCAACGGGGCCCGGAGCACTTGGTATTGCGGTGCCTGGATGCGCAACGGGTTTCACGAAGACGGTTTCGCCTCGGCGGTCGATGTGGTGCAGGCACTGAGCGCGCGGACGCAGCGCATGGGGGCTGCGGCGGCATGAGCACGCTTGAACAACTTTCGGGCAAGACGTTTCACGGGCGCAAGGGCGGGCCGGACAATCGTTTCACCTATGGTGTCGATTATGTCCTGATCGACGCCGAAGACCCGTCGCCGCAAGCCCCGGCGCTGTTCGCGCGCAACCGGCGCGGGATCATTTCATTGCATGACACCGATCACGGCGGCGAACGAGGTTCCGGAACGGGGGCGCGCTGGGTGCGTGGGGTGTTGGCCGAGGCCGGTCTGGACAGTGCCGACGGGCAGATCCTGCTGCTGGCTCAACCGCGTATCCTGGGCCATGTGTTCAACCCGGTCAGTTTCTGGCTGTGCCATGATCGCGATGGCCAGTTGCGCTGCGTGATCGCCGAGGTGAACAATACCTTTGGCGACCGGCATTCGTATCTGTGCTTCAATGACGATCAGCGACCGATCACCGCGCAAGACACCCTGGGCGCGCGCAAGATCTTTCATGTCTCGCCCTTCCAGCCCATCGACGGCGGCTATCGCTTTCGCTTCGACATTCGTGCCGACAGGATTGCGATCCACATAGATTACGGCCATGCCACGGGCGGGCTAATCGCCACGCTTTGCGGCCCGCGCCGTCCGGCGACCTCGGCGGGGTTGCTGGGGTCAATGGTGCGCCGGCCCTTGGGGTCGCGCCGGGTGCTGGCGCTGATCCACTGGCAAGCCTTCAAGCTGTGGTGGCGTGGTGCGAGATATCGCCCGCATACCCCCCCGCCCGCCGACGAGATCTCACGATGATCCGTATCGGGCTGGGGCGCACGACCCATCCGGCCGCATGGTCGGCCTTTGCCGCCATGCTGGCCATGGCCGGGCTGCCGATCTACATTCATGCGCCCAAATACTACGTTGACGAATACGGCGTCAGCCTTGGCGCGCTGGGCGCCGTTCTGTTCGCGCTCAGACTGATCGACTTCGCACAGGATCCCTTGTTGGGCTGGCTGGCGCATGCCACCGCCGCGCACCGCAAGGCGATGGTCGCCGGGGGGGCGGCGGTTCTTTCGCTGTCGATGCTGGGCCTTTTTGCCGTCGCGCCGCCGATCGCGCCGCTGGCGTGGTTCGCGCTGACGCTGACGGGGCTGTTCAGCGCATTCAGCTTTCTGACAATCTGCTTTTATGCGCAGGGCGTGCAGAAAGCCGAGGCCATGGGCGCCGACGGTCATGTGCGCCTTGCCGCCTGGCGCGAGGCCGGCGCATTGTTGGGGGTCTGTGCCGCTGCCGCGGCGCCGTCCTTGCTGGCGCTCGGTCCCAATCCGCCGTTTGAAAGCTTTGCCATCCTGTTTGCGGCTTTCGCGCTTGGCGCGCTTTGGGTGATGCGCGATGCCTTCGCCGCACCGGCCGATGCGGCGCCAATCGCCCTGCAAGGCTTTGTCGCGGTTCTCGGCGACCGGGTTTCGCGTCGGCTCTTGTTGGTGGCCCTGCTCAATGCAGCCCCCGTCGCGGTCAGTTCCACGCTGTTCCTGTTCTTTGTCGAATCGCGGTTGCAGGCACCGGGATGGGAGGGGGCGCTGCTGATCCTGTTCTTCCTGTCGGCAGCACTGGCGGCACCGCTTTGGGCGGCGGCGGCCCGTGTCCATGGCGAACGACCGATCCTGATCGCGGCCATGGCGCTTTCGGTTGCGGCCTTTGCGCTGGCGGCGCTGCTGGGTCCGGGCGATACGCTGCACTTCGCCGCGATCTGCGTGGTCACGGGGGCTGCGCTGGGGGCTGACCTGACCCTCCTCTCGGCCCTGTTTGCCCGGCGCATGGTCCGTGTTTTGCCCGACGCGGCGACAGGCTTCGCGCTTTGGGCCTTCATGTCAAAGGCGACCCTGGCACTGGCCGCGATCTCCGTCCTGCCGTTTCTGGAATGGCAGGGCTTCACCGGGCCGGATAGTCCGCCCGGCGCGCTGCTGGCACTGGGGCTGGTCTATGCCCTCGTTCCTTGCACCTTGAAACTGCTGGCCATCGCAGTGCTTGCAGCAACCCCAATCGAAAGAGAACCAAGCCATGCCTGATCTTGCGATTCTGCCTCTTGTCGTCATGGCGATGGCCCTTGTCTGGTTTGTGCTGCAACAGCGCCTGGGCTTCATGGCGCAGCGTTCGGCCGATTATGCCGGCACCGGGCCCGCCGCCGACATCCGGCATCACCTGAACGGGCCGATCGAATGCGAGGGTGTCATCTATGGGCCGACCGGCCGCGTCACGTCGCGATTTACCGCACGGATGGAGGGGCGCTGGAATGGCAGCCGCGGCACCCTTGATGAGCATTTCGCCTATGCCGGGGGCAACACCCAGACCCGGCAATGGCGCCTGAGCCTTGGCAATGACGGCGCGATCCACGCCGAGGCCGATGACGTGGTCGGGCACGGGGTCGGCCAGCAGGAGGGGGCGAGCGTGCGGTTGTCGTATCGGATCCGGTTGCCCAGGCATGCCGGCGGATGGGCGCTGGATGTCACGGACTGGATGTATGTCATGGAAAACGGAACCATCATCAACCGTAGCCAGTTTCGAAAGTTCGGCATCAAGGTCGCCGAACTGGTCGCCACGATGCGCCGCGTCCAGCCATGACGGACTGGTCCGGCAAACGCTATTGGCTGATCGGCGCATCAGAGGGGTTGGGGCGCGCCCTGGCCGAACGGATGAGCCGCGCCGGTGTCGAGCTGGTCCTGAGCGCGCGCAACCGCGACCGGCTCGAGGATCTGGCGGACGCGCTGCCCGGCAGGTCGTTGGTCGTGCCGGTCGACGTGCGCGACATGGCGTCGGTGCATGAGGCCGCGCATGCCGCCGGGGCCGTCGATGGCGTGGTTTACCTGGCGGGGGTCTACTGGCCCCAGGCCGCCCAGGACTGGAACGCCGATCAGGTCGAGGCGATGTGCGACGTCAACTTCACCGGTGCGGCGCGCCTTATGGGCGCCGTGTTGCCCGCAATGATCGAGCGCGGCTCGGGCCATGTCATCCTGACCGGGTCGCTGGCGGGGTTTCGCGGGCTTCCGGGTGCGATCGGTTATGGCGCGTCAAAGGCGGGCCTCATGCATCTGGCCGAAAGCATGCAGGCGGATCTGCGCGGCTCGGGCGTGGCGGTCCAGCTTGTCAATCCCGGCTTCGTCCGCACGCGGTTGACCGACAAGAACGATTTCACCATGCCCTTCATCATGGAGGCCGAAACCGCCGCCGCCGCGATCTTCGATCACATGGGCACGACGCGGTTTCGCAAGAGCTTTCCGCTGTTGTTTTCCTGGCTCTTCCGCCTGTCGCGGCTGATGCCCGACTGGCTGTGGTTCCGGCTCTTTGCGATACGCGGCTGACCGGGTTTTCCTTGCCAAACGTCCGGCTGCGCGCGACACTCCGGCACAGGAAGGAGTCGCCCATGCGCCCAGACATCAGCATCAAGAAAGTGGTTCATATCATCTTTCAGGCCCGCGAAGCCAATCGCGAGGGCGAGTTGCACGCCTTCATCGATTCGCTGAACGAGGACGAACAGGCCCATCTGGTTGCCATCGCCTGGGTGGGTCGCGGCGCCTTCGAGCCGGAGGATTACAACGAAGCCGTTGCCACCGCTCTGGCCGAAGCCACGACACCGACGCCCGACTATCTGCTGGGCATGCCGCATCTGTCCGAGAATCTGGAAGCCGGTCTTGAGGCGCTGGATATCGACGTGACCGAGGCCGAGGAAGACTTCTTCGACCGCTGAGCGGCGCGCGCTCAACCACCGACAAGCATGATCAGCACAAGGCCGCATGCCATGGCCGCCATGGCCCGGCGAAACAGGCTCAAGGCGCGCCGCAGGTCAGCAGGCTGGGGGTCAGCGGCATTGGCGTTGAGCCAGGGTTCCGGGGAACTTGCTCCGCCATAGACGCGCGGCCCCGATAGCCGCACACCGATCGCGCCGGCCATCGCCGCCTCGGGCCAGCCCGCGTTGGGTGAGCGGTGTTTGCTTGCGTCTTGCCGCATGCAGGCCCATGCCCGGCGCGCGTGGACCGACACGAGAACGAACAGGAGACCGGTCAGCCGCGCGGGAACCAGGTTTGCCAGATCGTCGATGCGGGCGGCTGCCCAGCCAAAGGCTGCGTGTCGCGCGGTGCGATGGCCGATCATCGAATCGAGGGTGTTGATCGCCTTGTAGGCGGCGATGCCGGGCAAGCCAAGGACAACCCCCCAGACCAGCGGCGCGACCACCCCGTCGGAGGTGTTTTCGGCCAGCGATTCGATCGCGGCACCGCCAATACCGCCTGCCTCCAGTGCGGCGGGGTCACGGCCCACGATCATGGATACCGCGCGGCGTGCCGCTGCCATGTCGCCGGCCATGAGGGGGGTGGCAACGGCCTTGACATGATCATGCAGCGATCGCATCGCCAAGAGCGGCCAGGCCAGCACCCCCGCGACAAGCGTGCCAAGGCTGCTGTCCGGCAGTATCCATTGCACACTGCCACCCAGGGCCGCGCACAGCGCGATGATCGCGATGGCCGCAATAAGCCCCAGCGCGCGGCGCCGGGCGGGCGTATCCTGCGCCCGGTTGAGGCGGCGATCGGCGGCGGCGATCATTTGCCCGATCCATGTCACCGGATGCCCGATCCGTCGAAAGAGCGCATCCGGCCAGCCCAGCACGGCATCAAGCGCAAGGGCGATCAGCATGACAGTGGCGAAGCTCATCGCGTGGGTCTCATCCGGCAAAGGGGCGGTCTTTTTCTCAGGCAGGCTCGGCCCCCTGTTTGCGGGTTTGCGACGGCTGCCGCAAGGCACCCCGGCGATGCTTGCGCCGCCATGAAGCCCGCTATAAGGTCCGCCGCGCAAGCTGGGTAACCGCGCCCGGTTGCATATTTGTCGAGCAGGGGGATCGCGTGGCGAAAAAGGCGAAGAAACAGGTCGAAGCGCAGCCCTTGCCCCCCCTTGGCCCCTTGCCGTTCTCATTGTCCGAGGCGGTCGGCATGGTTGACCGGGTGTTCGACGTCGACAAGATGCTCAAGGATGAGGGCGCGCAGGTCACCGAACCCTATTACCAGCAGTCGGTGCTGGTGTATGAGCAGTTCTACGAGAAGTATCTCTCGGTTCCGGGCTGCATGCATTTCGCGCTCAACTATGACGGCGTGTTCGACCGCAAGGGCTTTTACGGGCAGGCGCGCGGCGTGGCCCGGCAGATGGAGCGCATGGGCGGCGCCAGTCAGGTTCTTGAGGTGGGCTGCGGCAAGGGTCTGAACACGATCCGCCTGGCGCAGGACCATCCGGACGTTTCCTTTACCGGCCTCGACCTGTTGCCCGCGCATGTCGAAAAAGCGCGCGGGCGCGCCGCCGATCTGGGCAATGCAAGTTTTGTCCAGGGCAGTTTCGAACCGCTGCCCGATGATCTGAACGGCTTTGACCTGGCCTTTGGGGTCGAGACCCTGTGTTATTCGGTCGATCTGGACGCCGTGTGCCAGTCGCTGGCGCGGGCGCTGCGACCCGGCGGGCGGGTGGTGATCTTCGATTGCTTCCTGAACGAGCGTGACGGCACCCATTCGCAGGACATGTTGCTGGCGACACGCCTGCTTGAGGTCGGCTGGGGGATCTCGCAGGGGTATCGCACGCCCGCGCGCTGGGTCGAGGCGATGGAACGCGCCGGATTGGCCCTGCATTGGGATTATGACGAGACCGCGCATATCCTGCCCAACCTGCGCAAGCTGCAAGACTACTCGGTGCGGTTCTACAACGACTGGAAGGTGCGGCTTCAGGCGCGGATTTTGCCCACGCTTGGGCAACGCAACGCCGTGACCGCGCTGTTGATGCCCTATCTGTTCGAAGGGGCCGAGGACGACGAGGCCTCGCCGCCGGGCGTGAGCTATCGGCGCATGGTGTTTCGCAAGCCGGTGGCCGCCTGAGCCTGCGACGGCCCCTTGACGACAGCGCCATGCCACCCAGGTTTCGATGACGAGAAAAGGGGCGGCGCGTGGATATCGAAGTCATCGATTCAATCGACCGGATCGAGCCGGGGCAGTGGGATGCCCTGCTGCCCGGTGATGGCGCGCGCCCGATCGACCCGTTCACTACGCATCGGTTTCTGGCGGCGCTTGAGCGTTCGGGCTCGGTCGGGGCGGGCACCGGATGGCAGCCGCAGCATCTGCTGATCCGCGAGGGCCGCAAGCTGCTGGCCGCCGCACCGCTTTATGCAAAGACCCATAGTCAGGGCGAATACATTTTCGACCATGCCTTCGCCGATGCGTGGCAGCGCGCCGGCGGGCGTTACTACCCCAAGCTGCAATGCGCCGTTCCTTTCACGCCCGCGACCGGCCCGCGCCTTCTGGCGCCGACCCCGCTGCGACCGCTGCTGTTCCGCGCCATGCGCGAGATCGTGGCCCAGAACGGGCTGTCGTCGGCCCATGTCACCTTTTGCACCGACGACGAGGCCGCGCTGGGCAAGGCCGAGGGGTTCTTGCATCGCGAGACGCAGCAATACCATTGGCTTGACCGTGATTTCGGCTCGTTCGACGGGTTCCTTGCCGCGCTGTCGTCGCGCAAGCGAAAGGCAATCCGCAAGGAACGGTCGACGGCGCAGAATTTCGGTGGCCGGATTCACCGTCTGACGGGGGACGCGATCAGGCCCGAACACTGGGATGCGTTCTGGACGTTCTATCAGGACACGGGGTCGCGCAAATGGGGCCGCCCCTATCTGACCCGCGCCTTTTTCGACGAGGTTCAGGCCAGTATGCGCGACGACACCTTGCTGGTTCTGGCCGAGCGCGACGGAGAGCCGGTCGCAGGGGCGCTGAACTTCATCGGGCGCGACACGCTGTTCGGACGCTACTGGGGCTGCGTCGAGGATCATCCCTGTCTGCATTTCGAGTTGTGCTATTATCAGGCCATCGACTTCGCGCTGGAAAACGGTTTGCACCGGGTCGAGGCTGGCGCGCAGGGCGAACACAAGCTGTCACGCGGCTATGTCCCGACCACGGTTCATGCGCTCTACTGGTTCAATGATGCGCGATTCACGCAGGCCGTCGGCGACTATCTGAAGGCCGAGGGCAGGGCGGTGCAGCAAGAGATGGAATGGCTGGGCCAGTTCGCCCCGTTTCGCCGGTCGGGCAATGGATGACACCCGTCAGGGCGATTGCAGCAGACTTACCCAGGTTTCGCCGTATCGACGCTGATCCAGCACGGAAAAGCCCTCGGGGGCGATCTGCGGTGCGTTCTCTTCCCAGACGATGGTTGCCGATGCAGCCAGCCAGCCGCCATCCTGTGCCGATTGCAGGGCGCGTTGTCCCAGACCCATGCCATAAGGCGGGTCCATGAATACCAGCCCGAAACCCGCGCCGCGATTGTTCCCCAGCGCGGTGGCATCGCGGCGCCAGAGCCGGGTCGCGCCCATCGCGCGTGCCTTTTCGACATTGGTGCGGATCAGGGCGCGCGCCTTGGCGCCGTCGTCGACAAAGGTGACATGCTGCGCGCCGCGCGACAGCGCCTCAAGGCCCAGCGCGCCCGAGCCTGCAAACAGGTCCAGAACGCGCTGGCCGCGCACCAGATCGCCCCACCGCCCGTTGATCAGCAGGTTGAACATGGCCTCGCGCACCCGGTCCGAGGTCGGGCGCAGATGCGCCGCCTCGTCGCCGGTGCCGATCTCGGCCAGGTGCAATCCGCGCAGGCTGCCGCCGACGATCCGCATGATCAGCGCAACAGCGATTTGAGGTCGCAGCCGGGGTCGGCCACCAGCGCCGGGTCGGGCGACCGCCCGGCTTCCAGCAGGCGTTTGCCCAGCATGAAGGCGCGGGCATCGTTCAAGGCATCAACCGCCAGAAAGCGTGTGCCCGCATAATACCAATGGCTGCGCGCGCCCTCGGTCTGCCGGATCACGACGCGGTCGTAGCCGGTGTTCAGCCCGGCGATCTGCAATTTCAGGTCGAACTGATCCGACCAGAACCAGGGCAGGGGCACATAAGGGGTATCCGCGCCCAGCATGTTCGCGGCGACGGCTTCGGCCTGGTCGATGGCGTTCTGCACGCTTTCCAGGCGGATGCGATCGCCGGCCCACGGAAATGATGTGCAATCGCCCGCCGCCCAGACATGCGGGTCCGAACTGCGCCCCAGCGCATCGGTGGCAATGCCGTTGTCGATCGCCAGCCCCGCCTGTTGCGCCAGTCCGATCGACGGGTTGACCCCGATTCCCACGACCGCGAAATCCACGGCGATTTCCTGACCGTTGCTCAGCATGGCGGTGCTGACCCGGCCGTCGCTGCCGTCAAGCCGTTCCAGGCCGCACCCTTCAAGGATGCGGACGCCATGGCCGGCGTGCAGGGCACGCACGGCATCTGCGGTCTCGGTGGCGGCGACGCGTTGCAGGATGCGGGGCGCGGCCTCGATCAGGGTCACGTCAAGGCCACGCTGGCGCGCGACTGCCGCCGCCTCAAGCCCGATATACCCGCCGCCGACGATCAGAACGCGACGGCCAGCAATGAACTCGGGCGACATGGCGTCGATATCGGCCAGTCGGCGCACCACATGCACACCCGCGAGATTGCCGCCGATTGCCGCCGGCAGGCGGCGCGGCTCGGCCCCCGTGGTCAGCGCCAGCTGGTCGTAGCCCAGGGCCTCATCGCCCAGCCAGACCTTGCGCGCGGCGGTGTCGATACGGGTCGCAGGCCGGTTCAGGCGTAGCGCGATTTCGTGCTCGTCATAAAACGACACCGGGCGCAGGAACAGCCGTTCAACCGGCATCTCGCCCAGCAGATATTTCTTGGACAGCGGCGGGCGCTGATAGGGTGGCACCGGCTCATCGCCGATCAGCGTGATCGGGCCGGCATGGCCCAGCATGCGCAGCTTGGCCACCAGCGCCGCCCCCGCCTGCCCGGCCCCCACGACAACGATACCGCTCATCCCCTATGCCTTTCGTTTCTGCGCAAATCATGAGGCGTTTCGTCTTTTCCCGCCACAGGCGCAAGCTATATAGAGCCAGATTGAAAACGCAACGAACGAGGAACGAACATGGTCCTGGAAACCGGCAGCAGACTGCCAGATGCGACTTTGCTGAAAATCGGGGACAAAGGCCCCGAGCCCGTCAGCCTTGGCGAACGTCTCAAGGGACGCAAGGTGGTGCTTTTTGCCCTGCCCGGCGCCTTCACCGGCACGTGCACGACCGCCCATGTGCCCAGTTTCATGCGCAACATGGATGCGCTTAAGGCGCGCGGCGTCGATGCCGTGATCTGCGTGTCGGTCAACGATCCGTTCGTGATGAAGGCCTGGGGCGAAACCACCGGCGCATTGGCCGCGGGGATCGAGTTTCTGGCCGATGCCGACGGCTCGTTCACCCGCTCGGTGGGTATGGATTTCACCGCGCCGGCGGCCGGGTTCATCGGCCGTTCGCGCCGCTATGCCCTTCTGGCCGAGGACGGGATCGTCACGATCTTCCAGCCCGAGGAAGGGCCTGGCGTGTGCGACCTGTCCAGCGGCGAAGCGATGCTGGAGGCGATGGACAAGGAACCCGCCTGACGGGGCCGCGGGGCGCACGGCGCGGCGTCAGGCCTGGACAAGCGTGTCCATTTTTTGTGCCAGCTCGATGTCGAGGCCGGTCAGCCCCTTGGCATCATGGGTGGTCAAGGCCACCTCGACCCGGTTGTAGACATTGCGCCAGTCGGGGTGGTGGTCCATCTTCTCGGCCGCCAGCGCGACCTTTGCCATCCACCCGAAGGCATCGGCGAAATGCGCGAACTTGAAAGTCTTGGTGATCGCGTCGCGCTGTTCGTCATGGAACCAGCCGGCAGCGGCAAGCGCATCGACAGCCGCTGCACGTTCGATTGAATCCAGTTTGGGTGGCCGCATCGGATCACTCCTTTCGTTGTTGCGTCGCGGTTTCTGGCGCTGCCGTCACGTCACGAAATCGAACTGCTGGTCCAGCGGCAGGCTGCGTGCGCGCTGGCCCGTCAGATCGAAGACCGCGTTGGCCAGCGCCGGCATCGACGGTGGCGTGCCTGGCTCGCCGCCACCGCCAAGGCGTGACTGGTTTTCCAGGATGCGCGTCTCGATGATCGGTGCCGTATGCATGCGCAGGACATCGTAATCGGGGAAATTGCGCTCTGTCACCATGCCATCTTCAAAGGTGATCTTGCCCGAGACTGCGGCCGATAGCCCGTAGATCAGGCCCGATTCCATCTGTGCCCGCACGATGCCGGGGTCCAGCGCGCGGCCCATGTCGCAGGCGATCCATGCGCGGGTGATACGGATGCGCCCGTTCTCATCGCGCACCTCGACCACCTCGGCCACGGGCGTTCCGAACGACCAGGTAAAGGCCACGCCGCGCCCGGTGTCGGGTGCCTTGGCCGTGTCCCAGTCCGACATGTCGCGCACCGCTTCCAGCACCCGCGCGGCGACCGTGCTTTCGGGGCGGATCATGTCAAGTCGGAAGTCCATGGGATCGCGGCCCGCGGCATGGGCCAGTTCGTCGATAAAGCATTCGTGGATGAAGCCGTTATGGCTGCTGCCGACCGAGCGCCAGAATCCCAGCGGGATGTCCAGATCGGCGTGATGGCCGTCAACGCGATAGTTCGCGATCCGGTAGGGCTGGTCAAACGCCCCCTCGACATGCCCCTTGTCCGGCCCGCCCAGTGGCAAGCCGATCATGCGCCGCCCGGCCTGATGGGTGACCGATGGGCCTGCGATACGTGCCTCGAACGCCTCGGCGCGACCGTTGGCCACAACGCCGCGCATCCGGGCCAGGATGCCGGGGCGATAGAAGTCATGTGTCATGTCCTCTTCGCGCGACCAAACGACCTGAACGGGCGTGCCCGGCATCGCCTGGGCGATCCGTGCTGCCAGCACCGAATAATCGGCTTCCAGCCTGCGACCGAACCCGCCGCCCAGAAAGGGGGTATGTACCGTGACCTGTTCCGGGTCCAGGCCGACGGCCTCGGCGGCCAGCCGGGCCTGGATCAGCGGCGTCTGGTTCGGTGTCCACAATTCCAGCGCGTCATCTGTGAAAAGCGCTGTCGCGTTCATCGGCTCCATCGTCGCATGTGCCAGAAACGGCAGCCGGTATTCGGCCTCGACCACGGACTCGGCCTGCTCCAGTGTGCGCTCGACATCGCCATCGTCGCGCAGGCGTGAGTTGCGACGCCCGTCAAAGGCGTCGGCAATGCGCTCGAAAATGGCGTCGGTCGTCGGCGGGTAGGGGGCTGGCCCCCATTCGATCTCGACCGCCTCGGCACCGCGCATGGCCGCCCAGCTGTTGCTGGCCACGACCGCGATGCCGGTGCCAAGGTCGATCACCCGTTCGACCCCCGGCACCGCCAGCGCCGGTTCGGGGTCATGGCTGCGCATCGTGCCCCCCAGGCGCGGCGACATGCGGGGACTTGCGAATTTCATGCCCGGCAGGCGGATGTCGCTGCCGAAAGTCGCCGTGCCCGTGACCTTGGCCAGCATGTCGTGGCGCGGCAGCGCCTTGCCCAGCAACCGCCATTGCGACGGATCGCGCGGCGCGACCTCCGGCGCGGGGCGCTGCGCCGCGGCCTCGGCCAGTTCGGCATAGGGCAGGCGCGCGCCGTCCGCGGTGACGACGGCGCCGCCTTCGGTGCGCAGGGTGTCGGGCGTGGTGCCCAGACGCTCGGCGGCCGCGGCCTTGAGCGCCTCGCGCGCGCTGGCGCCGGCATGGCGCAACCGCTCGTATCCGTCGCGCATCGCGCTAGAGCCGCCGGTGATCTGAAGCCCGAACAGCTTGCCCATGTCGCCCACCACGCCGGCCACCGAATGCTGCCAGTCGCGCATCGCGTATTCGGCGACCGGCAGGCCCGCCTCAAGCAGGGCGCCGTTGTAATAGGCGGCATCGGCCGGGCCATGGATGACGCGAACGCTGTCCCAGTCCAGGTCCAGCTCTTCTGCCAGCATGGCGGCCAGCGTTGTCTGTGTGCCTTGCCCCATCTCGGCCCGGCCTGTGACCAGTGTCACGCCATCACGGTCGATGATGACAAACGGGTTGAGCGTTGCGCCCTGTTCGGGATTCAGCGGGTTCGCAACCGGCTGGCGGATCTTCCAGACGCCAAAGGCCACGCCCCCGGCAACGGCGACCGACCCAACCAGCAGGCTGCGCCGCGTGATCCTGCCCAGTTTGCCGCTTTTGCGCCTGGCCATGACCTACCGCTCCTGCATGCGGGTTGCAGCATCGTGGATCGCCGCGCGAATGCGACCATAGGTGCCGCATCGGCACAGGTTCCCGCCCATCCAGTCGTCGATCTCGTCATCGGTGGGCGCGGGGTTCTCTGCCAGAAGTGCCGCCGCCTGCATGATCTGGCCTGACTGGCAATAGCCGCATTGCGCCACCTGGTGATCGTTCCAGGCGGCCTGCAAGGGGGTGGGCGCCTCGGGGCTGCCCAGGCCTTCGATCGTGGTGACCGGCCCCCAGACATCGGCCAGGGCCACCTGGCACGATCGTGCGGCCTCGCCGTCGATCAGCACGGTGCAGGCACCGCAGGCCGCGACCCCGCAGCCGAACTTGGTGCCCGTCAGGTTCAAGGCATCGCGCAAGACCCACAACAGCGGCATCTCGCCGGGCAGGTCCAGTTCATGGGTCTGGTCGTTGACGCGCAATCGCATTGGTGTGTCCCGGCATGTGGCTTGGACCCAATAGATAAGGGATCGGCGCGCAGTTTCCAGCCGCGATCATCTCACGACCACACGCGTTCCGCGTTCGACCCGGCCATAGAGGTCGATCACGTCATGATTGATCATCCGAAAACACCCGGACGAGGCCCGATCCCCGATCGACCGCCATTCGGGTGTGCCATGGATGCGGATCCCCTCGTCCTGCCCACTCGAGATCGTACGCAGGTAGAGCGCGCGGGCGCCCAGCGGGTTGTCCGGGCCGCCGGGCTGGCCGTCTTCCCAGCGCTCCAGATCGGGGTCGCGGCGGATCATGTTCTCGGTGGGGGTCCAGCGCGGCCAATGTGCGGTGCGATAGATTTCCGCCTCGCCGCGCCATCCCAGCCCGCGCCGGCCGACCCCCAGTCCATAGCGCAGGGCATATCGATCGGGCATCACGAGGTGCAAAAGCGCATCGTCCAACTCGATGACGATGGTGCCGGGTTCTTCGTCGGTATCAAACGCCACCACCTGGCGGCGCAGCCATTCGGGCACGTCCTCGATCGGGACCGCGGGAATGACATGGTCGCCGTCGCGTCGCGCGGCGTAATCCAGCGGTTCGATCTCGGGCGGCGGTGCCGGCACAATCGCTTCCATGCAGGACGCCAGCGGCACGGCGGCGCTGGCGGCAAGACCGGCGGTGAACAGGCGGCGGGACAGGTTCGGCATGGCAACCATCGCGGTTTCCTCATTCGTGCAAAACCTCGTTCGCGATGTCGCGCAAGCCAAGGCCATCGGCGGCGGCCGGCTACAGACTGGTGCGCAAGTGCCACAGTTCCGGAAACAGCTCGACCTCCAGCATTCGGCGCAGATACTGCACGCCCGCCGTGCCCCCGGTGCCGCGCTTGAAGCCGATCACCCGTTCGACCGTGGTCACGTGGTTGAACCGCCAGCGGCGGAAATAGTCTTCGAAATCAACCAGTTTCTCGGCCAATTCGTAGAGTTCCCAATGCGTCTCGGGCGCGGCATAGACGCTGCGCCAGGCGGCCTCGACCGCATCGTTGGCCTGCCACGGCTGGCGCAGGTCGCGTTCCAGAACGGCACTGGGGATTGCCAGTCCGGCCCGCGCCAGACAGCCGATCGCAACGTCATAAAGCGACGGACGCGCCAGTTCGGCCTCCAGCACCTCGGTCAGGTCGGGGCGGTGCGCATGGGGGCGCAGCATGGCGGGATTGCGGTTGCCGACGGCGAACTCGATCAACCGATACTGCCACGACTGAAACCCCGAGGATTGCCCGAGCGCATCGCGAAACCGCGTGTATTCGCTGGGCGTCATCGTGCGCAACACGTCCCAGGCGTTATTGAGTTGCTCGAAGATCCGGGCCACCCGGCTCAGCATCTTGAAGGCCGGGCGCATCTCGCCCCGTGCCAGCAGATCGCGCGCCGCGCCGATCTCGTGCAGTGCCAGCCGCATCCACAGCTCGGATGTCTGGTGCTGGATGATGAACAGCATCTCGTCATGGGCACTGCTGCGCGGATGCTGCGCGGTCAGGATCGCATCGAGTTGCAGATAATCGGTATAGGACATGCGGCCATCAAAGGCCATCTGTGCGCCGTCCTGGGCGGGGTCGTAGGCGTCGGTCATCTGAGTCTCCGTGCGTTGAATGCAGACAGTCGGGATCAACCCGCACGACGTGCATTCAGAATCCCCACGAACGCCAACCGCCGCCAGAGCGCCACCCAGCCGGCCGGGCGACACAACGGCGGCAAGCCGCGATCGCGCCCGCCCTTCATCTTGCCACAAATACGCCGGGGGGTGAGCCCGCAGGGCGAGGGGGGCAGCGCCCCCCTGCCGCGCGCCGACGGCGCGCGGCCCGGCCCAACGCCCGCCAAGGCCCCGAAGGGGCGCCGGCGGGGGGCGGGAGCGGCCCTGTTCACGTCACCTTCGCCCGGGTCTTGTATTCCGGGCGGTCCCAGGCGCGGCCTCGCAGGATCTCTGTCAGGATCGCGGCGGCCTGTACGATATCGTCGTGTCCGATGAACAACGGCGTGATCCCGAAGCGGATGATGTCCGGGGCGCGGAAATCGCCGATCACGCCGCGTGCGATCAGGGCTTGCATGATGGCATAGCCCTCGGGGTGGCGAAAGCTGACCTGGCTGCCGCGTTCGGCATGGCCGCGCGGCGTGGCCAGCTCCAGGTCCGGGCAGCCGGCCTCGACGGCGGCGATGAAGGCATCGGTCAGTTCCAGCGACCGGGCGCGCAGGTCGGCGATCTCGACCCCGTCCCAGACATCGAGCGCGGCATCCAGCGCGACCAGTTGCAACACCGGGGGTGTGCCCACGCGCATGCGTTCGATCCCCTGGCCAGGACGGTAGTCGATGTCGAAGGCAAAGGGCGCCTCATGCCCCAGCCAGCCCGACAGCGCCGGGCGTGCGGTATCGGCATGGCGCGGGGCGACATAGATGAAGGCCGGGCCACCTGGGCCGGAGTTGAGGTACTTGTAGCTGCAACCGACCGCGAAATCCGCCCCGCCTTCGGCGACGTGCACATCGGTCGCGCCGGCCGAATGCGCCAGATCCCAGATCGCCAATGCCCCGGCCGCATGGGCCTTGGCGGTCAGGGCGGTCAGGTCATGCCGGCGCCCGGTGCGATAGTCCACCTCGGTCAGCATCAGGACCGCCACGCTGTCGTCGATTGCCCCTTCGACCTCGTGCGGGGCGACGGTCACCAGCCGGTAATCTGGCCCCAAGGTCTTGCACAGCCCCTCGGCCATGTAGAGATCCGAGGGAAAATTGCCGGTATCCGACAGGATGACCCGACGCCCCGGCGCCAGTTCCAGCGCCGAGGCCAGCGCCTGGTAGACCTTGATCGACAGCGTGTCGCCCATCACCACATGGCCCGCCTCGGCCCCGATCAGCCGTGCGATACGGTCACCCACGCGTCTGGGCAGATCCATCCAGCCCGCGCGGTTCCAGCCGGTGATCAGCATCTGTCCCCATTCGTCGGTAACCGTGCGGGCAAGGCGTTCTGCCACGCCCCGTGGCAGCGGGCCAAGCGAATTGCCGTCCAGATAGATCACCCCGTCGGGCAGGTCGAACAATGCGCGTGCTCTGGAAAAGTCGGTCGTCATGCGGCTACTCGTCGATCGGTCGCGCGACCCTATGCCCGGCAAGGATGCATTTCAAGCTTGAAGACTTGCGTTCCACCGTTTCTGGGCCGCGCTCAAAGCCAGTCGCGCAGGATCGGGATCAACGGAATATCGGCCGGGGGCATCGGGTAGTCGCGCAACTGGGCGGGTCGCACCCATTTCAGTGCCTGCCCCTCGCGCGGGGCGACAATCCCCTGCCAGCGGCGGCAGGCGAAAAGTGGCATAAGCAGGTGAAAATCGGAATAGCTGTGGCTGGCGAAGGTCAGCGGCGCCAGGCACGACGACCAGGTCTCGATTCCCAGTTCCTCGTGCAACTCGCGGATCAGCGCGGCCTCGGGCGTTTCGCCGGTCTCGACCTTGCCGCCCGGAAACTCCCACAAGCCCGCCATCGGTTTGCCGGGCGGTCGCTGGGCCAGCAGCACGCGGCCATCGGTGTCGATCAGCGCGACGGCAGAGACGAGGACGGTTTTCATGGATGCCGGGAACCACTGGCCAAGGTAGATGGGGGGCGCTGCCCCCCGCCGCGCTGCGCGCGACTCCCCCCGGCGTATTTTCGGCAAGATGAAGCGGTGATCACGAACGATAATCGGCGTTGATGTCGATATAGCGATGGGTCAGATCGCAGGTCCAGACAGTTGTCTTGCCCTTGCCCAGCCCCAGATCGACGCCGATGCGGATCGCATCGGTTTTCATATGGGCGGCCGCGTCGGCCTCGACATAGGCGGGATCGACCTGGCCGTTGGTGGCGACCGTCACGTCGCCGAACCGGATCGAGAGGCGATCGCGATCCGCGGCGGCCCCCGATTTGCCGACAGCCATGACCACGCGCCCCCAGTTCGGATCCTCGCCAGCGATCGCGGTCTTGACCAGCGGCGAATTGGCGATGGCCATGGCGCAGAGATGCGCATCCGCGGTGGTTTCGGCGCCCGTCACCGTGATCTCGACGAATTTCGTGGCCCCTTCACCGTCGCGCACGACCTGGTGCGCCAGGTCGAGCATCACGGCGCCCAATGCCTTTTCGAAGGCACGCGCGCCGGAGGCGCGCATGTCGGTCAGCGCCGGTGCCGGGCTTTTTCCGGTGGCTGCGACCAGCAGCGTATCGGATGTCGAGGTATCGCTGTCGACGGTGATGCAGTTGAAACTGCGCCCGGTCAGCCGCCGGACCATTTTTTGCAAGGGGTTCTGCGCGATCCGTGCGTCGGTGAAGATATAGACCAGCATCGTGGCCATGTCCGGCGCGATCATCCCCGATCCCTTGGCGATCCCGGCGATGCGGATCGGCTGCCCCTCGACCGTGATCTCGGCCGTGGCGCCCTTGGGGAATGTGTCGGTCGTCATGATCGCGCGTGCCGCCTGGTCGATGCCGCTGGGCGAAAGCGCCGTCGTCAGTGCGGGCAGGCTGTCGATGATGCGCTCATGCGGCAGGGGCTCGCCGATCACGCCCGTGGAGGCCGTGAAGACGCGCCCGGCCGGCAGGTCGAGCCCCTCGGCCACCGCCGTGCAGAGCGCCTGAACCGAAGCCTCGCCGCGCGTGCCCGTGAAGGCGTTGGAATTGCCCGCATTGACCAGGATCGCCGCGCCGGCATCGGCATCGGCCCGGCGCGCGATCTTGGCCTGGCAATCCCGCACCGCCGCGGAGGCGGTTTTCGAGCGCGTGAACGTGCCCGCCACCACCGTGCCCGGCGCCAGCCGGGCCAGCATCACGTCCAGCCGACCCTTGTAGCGCACGCCGGCCGGGATGGCGGCAAATTCCACGCCGTCGATTACCGGCATGTCGGGGAACGCCGCTGGCGCGAGCGGGGACACCACCGGCCCGGCCTTTGCGCCCAGTGCGCCAGCAAGCTGGGCCTTGAGTGCCTTTGCCGCGGATTTCCATTTCCTTGCCTTGGCCTTGTGCTTGTTGGCCATCTTACGTTCCCACAAGTTGAAAGAAGGCCCGCGCCGAACCGGGCGCGGGCCGAATGCGCATCAATTTACGCGCGCTTGGCTCACTCGTCCAGAAGCTCTGTGCGGCCAAGGTGTTCGGGATCGACGGAATCCGAGCGGTTGTCGATCTCGGCGTCGTCACGCAGACGCGACAGCAGCGCGCGCGCGGCTTCGCGCTGGATTTCGTTGGTCAGGTCCTCGCGCACTTCGTCCAGTTCCGGCACCGATGCGGTGCGGGTATCCTTGAGGTGGATTACATGCCAGCCAAAGCGGGTCTCGACCGGGTCCGAGATCTGGCCCGGCTCCAGCGCCATCACCGCCTCTTCGAACGGCTCGATCATCATGCCCTCGCTGAACCAGCCCAGATCGCCGCCCTCGGCGCTGGAGCCGTCGATCGAATGTTCCGCCGCCAGATCGGCGAAATCGGCACCGCCGTCCAGGTCGGCCACGATCGACTGAATTTCCTCTTCGGTTTCGACCAGGATATGGGCGGCATTGTATTCCGTCTGCGGCTCGCCCTCGTCGAATTGGGCGGCGAAGGCATCATAGGCCTGCTGGATGGTGTCGTCGGTGACCGCGGCCTCGGCGGCGGCCATCAGTGCCGAATTCGCCACGAAGTTGCGGTTCTCGTTTTCAAGGGTGACGCGCTCGCGCAGCGACAGATCGTCGGCATGAAACTGGTTGAGCAATTCCTGCTCGATCAGCTGTTCGACGATGGCAGGGAAAAGCGTTTCGTCCGGCACATCCCGGAACTGTTCCGGCAGGGCGGCGCGCATGGCAATAGCGTGGCCCAGCGTGATTTCCTGCGTACCGACCGTTGCCAGCACCGTTCCGGCCTCGGGGGTCTCGTCTTGCGCGACGGCGGGCAGCGACAGGACACAGAGGCAGGCGGCAGCCAGGAAATGGGCAGATTTCTTCATGGAAACGCTCCTGTTTGCGCCGCGATCGGGCGCGTATGATTGACACTATGAAGGCCGCCCCTTACATCGCTTGTCGGTCCTGCGTGCGTGGCAGCGGTCGGCTTGGGCTCTTTCTTAGGGAAGCCGGGGCAGGCGGGCAACCCCGCGCCGCGCACGAAATGGTCAGAGAATTCGAGCGGAGAAAACATGTTGGGTCTTGGAACACTGAGCCGGAAGATCTTCGGCACGGCGAACGATCGAAAGGTGAAGTCGGTCCGTCCGCTTGTCGAAAAGATCAACGCGCTCGAGCCCGAGTTCCAGGCGATGGACGATGGCGCACTGATCGCCAAGACCCAGGAATTGAAATCCCGCCACGAGAATGGCGAGAGCCTGGACAAGCTGTTGCCCGAAGCCTTTGCCAATTGCCGCGAGGGCGCGCGCCGGGCCCTGGGGCTGCGGGCGTTCGACGTGCAGCTGATCGGCGGGATCTTTCTGCACAAGGGCAACATCGCCGAGATGAAGACCGGCGAAGGCAAGACGCTGGTCGCGACATTCCCCGCCTATCTGAATGCCCTGACCGGCAAGGGCGTGCATATTGTCACCGTCAACGATTACCTGGCACGGCGCGACGCGGAATGGATGGGCAAGGTCTATGCGCGGCTGGGCATGACCACGGGCGTCGTGGTGCCACACCAGCCCGAGGCCGAGAAACACGAGGCCTATCGCGCCGACGTGACCTATGCCACCAACAACGAATTGGGTTTCGACTATCTGCGCGACAACATGAAGACCGATCTGGCGCAGATGAAGCAGCGCGGGCATCACTTTGCCATCGTGGACGAGGTCGACTCGATCCTGATCGACGAAGCGCGCACCCCGCTGATCATCTCGGGCATGTCGCAGGATCGCACCGATCTCTATGTGCAGGTCGACAAGCTGATCCCGCTTGTCCAGGACGAGCATTTCACCCTCGACGAGAAACAGCGGCTGGTGAATTTCACCGACGAGGGGCAGGAATTCATGGAGAACCAGCTGCACGCGGCCGGCATCCTGCCCGAGGATCAGGCGCTCTATGATCCTGAATCCACGACGATCGTGCACCATATCAACCAGGCGCTTCGGGCCCACAAGATGCTGCACAAGGATCAGCACTACATCGTGCGCGACAACAAGATCGTGCTGATCGACGAATTCACCGGGCGCATGATGATTGGCCGCCAGTTGTCCGACGGCCTGCACCAGGCGGTCGAAGCCAAGGAGGGGCTGCCGATCCAGCCGGAAACCGTGACCATGGCCTCGGTCACGTTCCAGAACTATTTCCGCCTTTATCGAAAGCTGGCCGGCATGACCGGCACGGCCTCTACCGAGGCCGAGGAATTCAAGGAAATCTATGACCTCGGCGTCGTCGAGATTCCCACCAACATGCCGATTGCCCGTGCCGATGAGCATGATCAGGTCTATCGCACGGCGCGCGAGAAGTTTGACGGCATCATGGAGGCCATCCGCGAGGCGCACGAAAAAGGTCAGCCGATCCTGGTCGGCACCACCTCGATCGAGAAGTCCGAGGAACTGGCTTCCATGCTGACCAAGGCCGGGATCGCGCATAATGTGCTCAACGCCCGTCAGCACGAGCAGGAGGCCCATATCGTTGCCGAGGCCGGGCGCCTGGGTGCTGTGACCATTGCCACCAACATGGCGGGGCGGGGCACGGATATCCAGTTGGGCGGCAACGTGGAAATGCGCGTGCTTGACGCCCTGGCCGAGAACCCCGAGGCCGATCCGGCCGAGGTGCGCACCCGGATCGAGGGCGAAGTGGCGACCGAGCGTCAGCAGGTGCTGGATGCGGGCGGCCTTTTCGTCCTGGCCACCGAACGGCACGAAAGCCGGCGCATCGACAACCAGTTGCGTGGGCGTTCCGGCCGGCAGGGCGACCCAGGCCGGTCGGTCTTTTTCCTGTCGCTGGAAGACGATCTGATGCGCATCTTCGGGTCCGAGCGGCTGGAGAAGGTGCTGTCCACCCTGGGCATGAAGGACGGCGAGGCGATCGTTCACCCATGGGTCAACAAGTCGCTGGAGAAAGCGCAGGCCAAAGTCGAGGCGCGCAATTTCGATATCCGCAAGACGCTGCTGAAGTTCGACAACGTGATGAACGACCAGCGGCGCGTGATCTTTGAACAGCGTCTGGACATTCTCAAGGCCGAAGACCTGTCGGAAACGATTGCCGACATGCGCCATTCGGTCGTTGAGGATCTGGTCAGCCAGCACTTGCCCCCGAACACCTATGCCGACCAGTGGGATACCGAGGGGCTTGAGGCCGCGGTGCAGGAAACGCTCAATCTCGACTTGCCGATCATGGCCTGGTCCGACGAGGACGGCGTCGATCAGGACGTGATCCGCGAACGCGTGACCGAAGCGATCGATGCGCTGATGGCGCAGAAAGAGGGCGAATTCGGCGCCGAGTCGATGCGCAACATCGAAAAGCAGTTGCTGTTGCAGATCATCGACAACAAGTGGCGCGACCATCTGGTCACGCTGGAGCATCTGCGCTCGGCCGTGAATTTCCGTGGGCTCGCGCAGCGCGATCCGCTCAACGAATACAAGTCCGAGGCGTTCGTTCTGTTCGAACATATGCTGACGTCGCTGCGCGAGGATGTCACCCGGCAACTGGCGCGCATCCGCCCGCTCAGCCCCGAGGAACAGCAGTCGATGATGCAGCAAATGCAGATGGAGAAGGCCGCGCAAGGCGATGGCAAGCTTGACAAGCCGGTCGATCTACCCCGAATCCAGCCACGCCCCGAAAGTCAGGCCGTGCAGGACGAGACCGTGCCCGGCACACCGGCCCCCGACTTTGACGAACAGAAACCCGAGACCTGGGGCAACCCGGGACGCAATGCGCCTTGCCCCTGCGGTTCGGGCAAGAAGTTCAAGCATTGCCACGGGCGCCTGTTGTAACCAAGGGCCGTCAAAGCACCATGTGCGCGCCATGAACCTGCCCAGATCGCCGGGCAGGGTCGGTTCCGAGATCAGGTATTTCGGAGAGCGCGATGAAACGTGTGCGGATCGTCTCGCTGACGGCGGCAACCCTGGCCGTGGCCGTGGGTGCGGGAACGTTGTTTCAGCAAGAAACCATGCAGCAAGCAGACGCCAGCCCGGAACCCGCGGGTATGTCGCTGGTCCGGTTGGCCCAGCCCGAACCGGATGACGCGGCAACGCCGTCCAGTCTGACGGAAACGTCCGAAACAGGCGACACGGGGCGGCAAGCCGAAGGCGATCAGGCGAACCCGCAACCGGCGGACGAACCTGCGGTCACGGATTCCGCCGAAGGGACCCCTGAAGCGACCGACCCGGTGCCGGATGCCCGCTTGATGCAAGCCGCGGCCGAGGTCCGTGCGGGGAATGGCGCCACGGGCCTTGAAGCCGATATTGCAACCGATGCCGAGGCGCCCACCGAGATTGCCGCCTTTCAGACCGAGTTCGATCCGTGTTCGGTTGCGGTCGTGATCACGCCCGAGCCCGATGCGATGCTGGACCTGAGCGTCTATGCGCCCTGCGACCGGGGTGCACGGATTCAGATCAGCCAGGCGCCATTGCGGTTTGATGCCGTGATCCCCGACAATGGCGAGCTGCGCCTCGATGTTCCGGCGCTCGCACGTGAGGCCGAGGTGCGTGTGCGATTCGAGGATGGCCGGTCAAAAACCGATCGGACCGAGGTTGCGGATGCCGATCTGTTCGACCGGGTTGTCCTGGCATGGCGCGGCGAGGCATCGCTGAGCCTCAACGCCTATGAGTTCGGCGCGGTATTCGGCGACGCAGGCCATGTTCACCCTGGCAATCCGTCCCGTTCAGGCCAGGAGTCGCATGGTTTTCTGACCGAGTTGGGGGAAGATGAGCGTGCGCAGATCTACACCTTCCCGTCGGGTTTGGCAGCGCGCGCCGGCGACGTGGCAATCGATGTCGAGGCCGCGATCACCGATGCCAGCTGCGGTCGGCCCCTGTCTGCCGAACTGCTGGAACTGCGATCGGGCGCTGACGCTATGGGACGCGAAATTCGCCTGGAAATGCCTGATTGTGACGGGCAGGGTGGCTTTCTGGTGTTGAAAAATCTTCTGCCTGAGTTGACACTTGCGCTGAACTGAACACGGCGCGACAACAAAATGCGATCGATTTTCTGCGTGGTGGCCATGGCCGCCACGCTGCTTTTTCCGCCAGACCCCGCGCAGGGGCAGGATGTCACCCTGTCATCGGCGGATGGCAGCATTGCGTTGAGCGGGGATCTGATTGCCTATGATGGCGAATATCTGCGCCTGCGCACCCAGTTCGGGGAATTGACGCTGGACGCGCGGGGCCTGAATTGTGAGGGGCCGGGATGCCCCCTGCTGAGCGGTGGCGTGGTCGAAGTCAGTGTCGAGGGCGCGGCGATCATTGCCGAACACCTGTTTCCACCGGTTCTGGAAGCCTTTGCCCACGCCCAAGGGCTGGAGCTGACGCAGCAGCGCGACGGCGCGGTGACGCTGTTCGACCTCAGCGACGTCGAAGCGGGGGGCCCGATCATGCGGCTTCGGCTGCGCGCCAGTTCAAGTGATGATGGACTTCTGGCACTGGTTTCAGGGGATACCGACCTCGCGCTGTCGCTGACCCCCCTGCGCGACCCCGATTTCCTGTTGCATGTTCTGGCGCTGGATGCATTCGTTCCGGTGGTTGCCGATGACGGCATGATCGACCAGATCGCGATGAACGATCTGCTGACCCTGCTCCAGGACGGGCGCGCCAGTGTACCGGTCATGGCAAACGGTGCCGATGCGGAACTGACATTGCATTTGCGCCGCGTCGATTCCGGCGAAAACCATGCGCTTGGGGCGCGGCTCCATGCGATCGGCGCGCAAAGCATGTCCGACCAGGCGATGCGGCATGCGTCTGACGCCGGGCTGATACAGGCGGTGGCGCGCGATCCGTTCGCGCTGGGCCTGACCTTGCGCTCGCAGGCGGGCGGGCTGTCCCAGGCGCCCCTGATCGACGCCTGTGGGTTGCCGGTAACGCCCGAGCCGTTCGCGCTGAAGGCGGGTGAATACCCGCTGACGCAACCGCTTTACGCGGTCCAGTTGCGTCAGCGCCTTCCGTTGCGGTTGCGCCAGTTACTGGCCTTTATCGCCTCGCCGGATGCGGGCGCGGCGATCGAGGCGGCCGGTTTCGTTCCGCCGTTTCCTGAAATGACCGATGCGTCCGGACAAGGGTTGCGGATGATCCGGTCGCTGCGCTTGCCGGGTCTCGAAGGGCCGGATGCGCTGCCGGACGGGTTGCGCAGCGTGTCGGACCTGATGCTGGAAACCAGCCAGTTGTCGAGCGCCTTTCGATTCGAGGCCGGGACGGCGCGGATCGACGCCATATCGATGGTCGGTATCCGGCAATTGGCGCGCGATATCGAAGCGGGCGTTCATGACGGGCATGAGGTGATTCTGGTCGGCTTCACCGACAGCGAGGGCGATGCCGCCGCCAATCGCCGGTTGTCGGAGCGCCGCGCCGAGGCGGTGCGCGACGCCCTGGATGAGGCCGCGCCGTTGCGGGACGCAGCGCGGGTGCGGCTGTCGTCGGCCGGTTTCGGCTATCTGTTGCCCATCGCCTGCAACGCGGCGGAATGGGGGCGCGCACTCAATCGTCGGGTCGAGGTCTGGTTGCGCCCGCTCGATGACGGCTGAGCGGATTTCACAGCAATCCCTGCCCCCGAAAGCTGCATTCGCGCGATCTTCCGATGATCAGATGATCGTGCAGCGTGATCGACAACGTTTCGCCCGCCATGCGGATCTGTTCGGTCATGGCGATATCGGCATTGCTGGGTGTCGGATCGCCGGATGGATGATTGTGCACCAGGATCAGAGCCGAGGCGTTCAACTCAAGCGCGCGGCGCAAGACTTCACGCGGGTAGACGGGCACATGGTCGACCGTGCCGCGGCCCAGTTCTTCGTCCGCGATCAGCGTGTTCTTGCGGTCCAGGAACAGAACCCGGAAATGTTCGGTCTCGCGATGGGACAGGGCCGAGTGGCAATAATCCAGAAGCGCCTGCCAACTGGAAATCACCGGGCGATTGATGACCCGCGCGCGTGACAGGCGGGTTGCCATGGCCTCGGCCAGCTTGAGTTCGGCAATGACCGCCTGGCCGACGCCGTCGATACGGGCAAGACGGGCCGGCGCGGCCGTCACCGCCCCCGCCAGATCGCCGAAGGCATCCAGAAGGCGGCGGGCCAGCGGTTTGACATCCTGACGGGGGATCGCACGAAACAGCAACAGTTCCAGCAGTTCGTAATCCGGCATCGCCTGCGCGCCGCCTTCCAGGAATCGTTCGCGCAAACGCTTGCGATGGTCGCGCAGATAGGACGGCAGAGTCCGGGCGGGGCGGGGCTGCGACGTGGAAGCGGTTGCCCGCGACGCGGACACGGCGTTTCGTGATGGGGCAGCGGCCGGGCCGGGACCGGAAAAAAGTGGCAACGCGGCCTCGGACATGACAGAGCGGGTATCGGACATGGCCGGATCTTGCCTCGGGAGGGGCTAAGAAACGGTTAACGCCCGCTCGACTGTTCGAGCGGGCGTTGTGCGGCCGTCGTCAGGGCCGCGGTCAACCCGTCATACCGTCCCAAAAGCTTTTGACCTTGCTGAAAAAGCTCTGGCCTTCCGGGTTGTTGTGCTCGCTCAGGGATTCGAACTCGGTCAGAAGCTCTTTCTGTCGTGCGTTCAGATTGACCGGCGTTTCAACCGACAGCTCGATCAGCATGTCACCCCGGCCACCGCCGCGCAGCGCCGGCATGCCCTTGCCGCGCAGGCGCATCTGCTTGCCGGTCTGGCTTCCGGCCGGCACCTTCACGCGCGAGCGTCCGCCGTCGATCGTCGGCACCTCGACCTCGCCACCAAGCGCGGCGGTGCCAAAGCTGATCGGCACTCGGCAATACAGATCCTGTCCGTCGCGCTGAAAGATCGGGTGATCGCGCACCTCGATGAAAATATAGAGATCGCCTGCCGGGCCACCGCGCAGACCGGCCTCGCCCTCGCCCGAAAGGCGGATGCGCGTGCCGGTCTCGACACCGGCGGGAATGTTGACGCTGAGCGTGCGCTCTTTTTCGGTGCGGCCTGCGCCCTTGCAGGTCTTGCATGGGTTCTTGACGATCTGTCCCAGCCCGCCGCATGTGGGGCAGGTGCGTTCGACGGTAAAGAACCCCTGCTGCGCGCGGACCTTGCCGATCCCCGAACAGGTCGGGCATGTGACAGGCTCGGCGCCGCCTTCGGCGCCGGTACCGTTGCAGGCCTCGCAAGCGCTCAGCGATGGCACGCGAATGCTTTTCTGGATACCGGCATAGGCGTCTTCGAGGGTGATGCGCATATTGTAGCGCAGATCCGAACCTCGGCTGGCGCGTTGCCGGGCACCGCCCCGGCCCCCGCCCATGAAATCGCCGAAAAGGTCCTCGAATACGTCGGAAAATGCCGACCCGAAATCCGCGCCCGGATGCATGCCACCACGGCCACCGCGCGGACCGCCACCACCCATGCCACCCTCGAAGGCGGCGTGGCCGAAACGGTCATAGGCGGCTTTGCGTTCGGGGTCTTTCAGCGCGTCGTAGGCCTCGTTCACTTCCTTGAACTGGGTTTCCGCGTCGGGATTGTCGGAGTTGCGATCGGGGTGAAGCTGCTTGGCCTTCTGGCGATAGGCCTTCTTGATCTCGTCGGCCGATGCATCCCGCGAAACGCCCAGCACATCGTAGAAATCGCGCTTTGCCATTCTTGACCTCGTCTGAAAAGGCTGGGGCCCCGGTCCGGCATTACCGGCCGGGGCCCCGGTCCGTGCCGCGCGTCAGTCGCGGCGCTTGTTATCGTCGAGATCCTCGAAATCGGCATCCACGATATCGTCATCCACCGGGCGCGGCTCGTCGGTGGTTCCTTCTTCGCCCTCGGCGCTTTCCTGTTGCGCCTTGTAGATGGCTTCGCCCAGCTTCATCGACGCTTCGCGGACATTGTTGATGCCCGACTTGATCTTGTCGGCATCCTCGCTTTCAAGCGTGTCCTTGAGTGCGGCAATGGCCAGTTCGATCGCCTCGACCGTGGTGGGATCGACCTTGTCCTTGTATTCCTCAAGCGACTTTTCGGTCGAATGGATCAGGCTTTCCGCCTGGTTGCGGGTTTCCACCAGTTCGCGGCGCTGTTTGTCGGCATCGGCATTGGCCTCGGCGTCCTTCACCATCTTTTCGATCTCGTCGTCGGTCAGCCCGCCCGACGCCTGGATGGTGATTTTCTGTTCCTTGCCGGTGCCCTTGTCCTTGGCCGAAACGGACACGATGCCGTTGGCGTCGATGTCGAAGGTCACTTCGATCTGCGGCATGCCGCGTGGCGCCGGCGGGATCTGTTCAAGGTTGAACTGACCCAGCATCTTGTTGTCCTGCGCCATTTCGCGCTCGCCCTGGAACACCCGGATCGTCACCGCGGACTGGTTGTCCTCGGCAGTCGAGAATACCTGGCTTTTCTTGGTGGGGATCGTGGTGTTGCGGTCGATCAGGCGAGTAAACACGCCGCCCAGGGTTTCGATGCCCAGTGACAGCGGCGTCACGTCCAGCAGAACCACGTCCTTGACGTCGCCTTGCAGAACACCGGCCTGGATGGCCGCGCCCATCGCCACCACCTCGTCGGGGTTGACGCCCTTGTGCGGCTCTTTGCCGAAGAATTTCGACACTTCCTCGAACACCTTGGGCATGCGGGTCATGCCGCCGACCAGGATCACCTCGTCGATGTCACCCTTGGACAGGCCCGCGTCCTTGAGCGCGGCTTCGCAGGGCTTCAGCGACTTCTTGATCAGATCGGCCACCAGCGATTCAAGCTTGGCACGGGTAAGCTTCATCACCATGTGCAAGGGCTGGCCGGTGTTCTTGTCCATCGAGATGAACGGCTGGTTGATCTCGGTCTGCTGGCTGGACGACAGCTCGATCTTCGCCTTTTCGGACGCTTCCTTCAGGCGCTGGAGCGCCATCTTGTCGGCGGTCAGATCGACACCGTGTTCCTTCTTGAACTCGTCGGCCAGGTAATTGACGATCCGCATGTCGAAGTCTTCGCCACCCAGGAACGTGTCGCCATTGGTGGATTTCACCTCGAACAGGCCGTCGTCGATTTCCAGGATCGTGATGTCAAAGGTGCCGCCGCCAAGGTCATAGACGGCGATGGTCTTCGATTCCTTCTTGTCCAGGCCATAGGCCAGCGCGGCCGCCGTGGGTTCGTTGATGATGCGCAGAACCTCCAGCCCGGCGATCTTGCCGGCATCCTTGGTGGCCTGACGCTGGGCGTCGTTGAAATACGCCGGAACCGTGATCACGGCCTGTGTGACGGACTCACCCAGATAGCTTTCGGCGGTTTCCTTCATCTTTTGCAGAATGAAGGCTGAAACCTGGGCGGGGCTGTACTTTTCGCCGCGCACTTCGACCCAGGCGTCGCCATTGCCCCCGTCAACGATCTTGTAGGGAACCAGTTTCTTGTCCTTCTCGACCTCGGCATCGCCCAGACGGCGGCCGATCAGTCGCTTGACGGCAAAAACGGTGTTGGTCGGGTTGGTGACAGCCTGACGCTTGGCGGGCTGGCCCACCAGACGCTCGCTTTCCGTGAAACCCACGATCGAAGGCGTCGTCCGCGCACCTTCGGAATTTTCGATGACTCGGGGTTGCGACCCATCCATGATGGCAACGCAGCTATTTGTCGTCCCGAGGTCGATCCCGATGACTTTGGCCATGATATGCACCTCTTTACTTCGGCGATTTCCAAGGGCGGCAGTCCCATCAGGCTCCGCAGCCCAGATCCCTGATCCGTTCGGCACCCGGTGTCTGAGTGTGCGGGGGCCGCCCGGCTTCGAAGGCTATATAGGCAGGGGGTAAAACCGCTGCAAGCCACGCGGACGGATCATTTTCCATAGAATTCCAGCATCGGTCGTATTTGCGATGACCAATCGGCGGCAAACCGGAGGTCAGCGCGGCACAACGACGGTCTGGTGCCCGATGCTGCCCCCGCCTTGCGCTTCTAGGGCGTGGCAAGCGCAATGATCGGCGGCAGCGTGAGGACACTGAACGCGGTCGAGATCAGGATCGCGGCGGAAACCCTTGCGACCGCGATGTCGTAATGCTGGGCAAGGATATAGACATTGCCGGCGACCGGCAGTGCCGATGCGGCCACCAGCACCCCGGCGGTGTAGGGCGCGACATTGAACAGAAAGAAGGCCGCAAAGGCCACCGCCACCGGATGCAGAATAATCTTTGCAACGGTCAGCCAGCCTGCCACGGTAACGCGCTCGGCCCGGTTGTTGGCAAGCGAGGCGCCGATTGCGAACAGTGCGCCGGGCGTCGCTGCTGCCCCCAGAAGTGTCATGAAGGCATTGACGGGCTGGGGCAGGTCCGTTCCGGTCGCCGACCACATCAAGCCAAGCGCCATGGCCACGATCATCGGGTTCTTCAGCAGCCCCATGGCGATCACGCGCGGCAGGTCCAGCGACAGGCGCCCCTCGCGCGACAAGGTGACAATCACCGTCAGAAGGGTCGAGAACACGATCAGGTCGATGACAAGCACCAGGATGATCGTGCCCGCCGCCTGTTCACCCAGCAGCAGAACCAGCATGGGCACGCCCAGAAAGCCGGTATTGCCGATGATCGCGGTGTGTGCCTCCATCGCCGCCTGGGTCAGCGGCAGGCGCCGGGCAAAGGCGACCGAAAGCGCGATCAGGTAGATCAGGCCGCAGCCCCACAGATACGCCACTGCCGCGCGCGGGTCAAAGATGTCGCCCAGCGACATGTTGGCTGAAAACCCGAACAGCATGGCTGAAAGCGCGAAGTAAAAGACGAATTTCGTCAGATAGGCCGTCGCCTCGCGGGTAAAGAACCCGGTGCGACCGGCCCAATAGCCCAGGCCGATCACGGCAAAGAACGGAAGGGTCTGAAGAAACACGTCCAGCATGGCGCTGCGCTAGCATAGCAGCACGAAACCCGCCAGTGTGCATCGCATGTCACGTCCCCCGCGGGTGGACCCGAAAGATCCGGCGCACCCCTCGGTGCACCGGATCTGGCAGTCATCTGTCGAACGGCTTTAGAACAGCAGCGATGGCAGCCAGGTCACCAGTCCGGGGAAAATGAACAAAATCGCGATCGCCACGATCTGCAAAATCACGAACGGCACGGCGCCCCGATAGATCATCATGGTCGAAACGTTGTTCGGGGCCACGCCGCGCAGGTAAAACAGCGAAAAGCCGAATGGCGGTGTCAGGAAGCTGGTCTGAAGGTTGACCCCGATCATCACGCCCAGCCAGACCGGATCGACACCCAGCAGCAGCAGCGTCGGCGCCGTGATCGGCAGAACGATGAAGATGATCTCGAACGTGTCAAGGATGAAGCCCAGCACGAACATGATGATCATCACCGTGATCATGGCCCCCATCGCCCCGCCCGGCATGGATGCCAGGAATTCGTGCACCAGGTTGTCCCCGCCCATCTGCCGGAACACGATGGCAAAGACCGACGCCCCGAACAGGATGATGAAGATCATCGAGGTGATGACCGCTGTGCGGCGCACCACGTTGACCACCACCGCCACGCTCAGCCGCCAGCGCGCGGCGGCAAGGACCGTGGCCCCGACCGCGCCGACCGATGCGGCCTCGGTCGGTGTGGCGATCCCGCCAAGGATCGAGCCGAGCACTGCCGCAATCAGCAGTAGCGGGGGCACAAGCGCCACCACGATCTCGCGCCAGATCCCCTTGCGCTCGCTTTCGGGGATCGGGGTCGCGGGGCAGCTTTCGGGGTCGGCGATCGCCTTGAAGAGGATGTAGGCGATATACAGCACGACCAGCAACAGTCCCGGTATAAAGGCGCCCGCGAACAGATCGCCCACCGACACCGTTTTCGGCGCGAAGTTTCCAAGGCTCATCTGCACCTGGCTGTTCATGCCGGCGATCATGTCGCCCATGAAGATCAGCACCGTCGACGGCGGAATGATCTGGCCCAGCGTGCCGCTGGCACAGATTGTCCCGCAGGCCAGCTTCGGATCGTAGCCCGCGCGCATCATCGCCGGCAACGAGATCAGGCCCATCGTCACCACGGTCGCCCCGACCACGCCCGTCGATGCGGCCAGCAACGCGCCCACCACGATCACCGATATGCCCAGCCCGCCGCGCATGTTCCCGAACAGCCGGCCCATCGTTGACAGAAGCTGCTCGGCGATGTTCGAGCGTTCCAGCATCACGCCCATGAAGATGAACAGCGGCACCGCGACCAGCACCTCGTTGATCATGTAACCGGTATAGCGCCCCGCCAGCGATCGCAGGTTCGACATGTCGAAAACGCCGAACTGCAGGCCGATGACGGCAAAGATGATCGAGGTTCCGGCCAGCGTGAAGGCCACAGGAAACCCCAGCATCAGCATGCCGATCACGCCAAGGAACATGGTTGCGGCAAGGATCTCGCCAATCAGTACGGGGTCCATGCCTGCTTACTCCGTGTCGTAGTTGTAGCGAAAATCCTGGGGCACCAGATCCTCACGCTCCGCGATCAGCAGGATCGAGCGGATCAGCATCGCAATGCCCTGGAGGGCGATGCTGACGGCGAACACCAGGATGAAGGACTTGAGAATGAACAGCCCCGGCATGCCCCCCGGATTGGCCGATCCCTCGTGCAGCCCCCATGACCGAGAGACGAAAACAAAGGAATAGATCCAGACGACCGCGGCGAAGGGCAGCAAAAAGGCCAGCACGCCGACAAGGTCCATCCAGGCCTTTGTCCGGGTCGAGGCGGGGCGATAGAAGATATCGACGCGGACATGATCGTTGCGATACAGCGCATAGCCTGCGACGGCGGTGAACATCACACCGTTCATCCAGGGATAGAGATCCTGCATCCACAGTCGCGTTATGCCGAAGACATAGCGTTCGATGACGACCCAGAAACAGACCAGGACGATTCCGACCGAAAGCCAGACGAAGACGTTTCCGATCACCCGGTTTGTCAGGTTGATCGCCCGCATGATGGTGGCCAGAAGTTCCAAGGCTTCCCCCAGTGATGTTTCGACGGGTTCGAACCGGATGCGGATGCGACCTTGCCAACAGGCCGATCGCGCCCGATCCATTCAGGAAACCCGGAGCGATGCCTTGTCCGCTCCGGGTCCAGTCGTCAACCGAAAAAAGGGCGGGGCCTCGGTGCCTCGCCCTTTCGCAAGGCCGATCAGAGGTCCGACAGGTCCAGATACTGTTCCCGCGCACGGGTATAGACCTGATCGGTCCCTTCCGTGCGGGTCCGCATCAGCTTCAGCGCGTCGACGAAGCTGCGCGCGGTGCGGCGGGTCAGGTCGTCGTCGCTTTCCAGAAGCTCCTGCATGATTTCCTTGGCGCCGTCCGCCCCCGCCTCAAGGATGTCTTCGGGGAAGCTGGAATGAACGATCACATCGTGCTCGTCGACCAGGGTGCGAAGTGCGCGCGGGTCGTTGGCCGCGAAGTCCGAGGCGACCTGGTCATATTCAGCCTGGCAGACATCGCGGATGATCGCCTGGATGTTCGACGGCAGCTCCTGATACTTGGCCTTGTCGACGACGAGTTCGGTGGCAAGACCGGGCTCGACGAAGGACGAGGTGTAGTAGTGCTTGCAGATCTGGTGGAAGCCCAGCGCCAGGTCGTTATAGGGGCCGACGAACTCGGCGGCGTCCAGAGACCCGGTCTGAAGCGCGGCGAAAATCTCGCCCGCGGCCATGTTGGTGACCGATGCGCCCAGCTTCTGCCAGACTTGCCCGCCCAGACCGGGTGTGCGGAACCGCAGCCCGTCCAGATCGGAAAGCCCGTTCAGCTCGTCGCGGAACCAGCCGCCGGTCTGGGTGCCGGTGTCGCCCGACAGGAAACCCTGTACGCCGAACTCGTCATAGATTTCGTCCCACAGCTCCTGGCCGCCCAGGTGGCGCACCCAGCCCGTCAACTCGCGCGAGGTCATGCCGAACGGAACGCCGGTAAAGAACGACAGGCCAACCGACTTGTTCTGCCAGTAATAGGCAGCGCCGTGACTCATCTCGGCCGAGCCGTCGATCACTGCATCAAGCGATTGCAGCGGCGGCACCATTTCGCCGGCGGAAAACACCTCGACGGTCAGCTGGCCATCGGTGGCCGCGGTGATGCGATCGGCCAGGCGCTGGGCGCCGACGCCGAGGCCGGGAAAGTTGCGCGGCCAGGTGGTTACCATGCGCCAGGTCATGTTGCCTTGCGCGACGGCGGGTGCGGCCAGCGTGGTCGCAGCAGCCGCAGCGCCGCCAAATGCTGACGTGCGCAAGAAAGAACGACGGTCCATGAATCTCCTCCCATGGGTAATGTTTGCAACCCCGTTGGGGCTGATGGTGCCTGTTAAACCACAGGGTCAACGACCTGAAAAGCCTTTACGCAACGCCATCGTCAAGAATTCCTTGGATTTGCAACCATTGCCGGATCACACCTGTCATCCCGGTCAGGCGAGTTACGTCACGCGCGTTGCCGCCTGAGATTGAGCGAATTGGCCGAGACAATGATTGCGGCACCCAGGAACACCAGCGGGTCCAGCGCTTCGGCATAAAGCCAGAACCCGATCATCGCGATGATCGGCAAGCGCGCGAATTCCATCGGCGCGACGATCGAGGCCGGGGCATGCCCCAGTGCCGATGTCAGCGAGAAATGCGCGCTCAGCCCGGTCAGGCCGATAATCAGCACCCATGGCGTCAGCGACAGGCTTGGCCAGGTGAACCCCCAGGCCAGCGCCAGGCCCAGGCCGAACACGGTTTGCGACAGCGTCATCCAAAACAGCACGCACAGCACCCCGTCATGGCGCATGATCCGCTTGGTCAGCATCATGTTCAGTGCAAATGCCAGCGCCGCGCCCAGGCCCGCCAGATGGCCCAGGCTGACAGGTTGCACACCCGGCTGCGCCACGAGTAGAACGCCCAGAAAACCGATCACGGCAACCAGCAGCTTGCGCCGCGTCAATGCCTCGCCCAGAAGCAGCGGTGCCAGCAGGACCACCCAGATGGGAAGCGTGAATTCCAGTGCCACCAGTTGCGCCATGGGTATGGCCATGATCCCGTAGAACCACAGGTTCTGCCCGGCGAAGTGGAACAGGTTGCGCGCGACGTGCAGGCCCGGCACCCGCGTGGCGGCCTGCGCCAGCCCGCGCGGGCTGGTGGCGACGACGCACAGCACGATGACAAAGCCGATCAGCGAACGCCAGAACATCAGTTCGAACGTGTTCAACTCGGCCTGGACCGCCCGCCCGGACACCGCCATCAGCGAAAACGATGCGATCGCGCCGCACATCCAGAGCGCCGCCTTGAGCGGTTGGTTGTGCCCTTGCGGCGGTGTCAGGATCTCAGCCATTCGGGTGTCTTGTTTCGGTCCGTTTCAGGCGTCTTACGGTGTTTGCCGGCCGGGGCCAATGCGCATTCGGTGTCACGGCCAGAGCGCCTTGACCAGCCCCGACAGCGCCAGCGCCATCAGCAGGATGATGGCGAAACGCCGGAATTCGCGGGGCTCGGTGCGCAGAAATCGTCGTCCGCCGGTCCATGCGCCGAGAACGAACAGCGGCAGCGCGACGACCAGAACCACCAGCGTATCGCCGCTGATCAGTCCGCGATGCAGCAGCAGCGGAATGGTCCACAGATCCAGCAACATGAAATAGGCAATCAGCGTTGCGCGAAAGACCACCGGCGCCATGGTCTGCGCGGCAAAGAAGACGACGACCGGCAACCCGCCGACACCGGCGGCGTTGGCCACCCCCGACACCGCGCCCGTGCCGAAGGTCATGGGCGTCCCGGCGCGCGCTGTCAGCGTCCAGCCCAGCAGTAGCGCCAGGCACATGCCCAGGACATAGAGGGCGATCACGGCGCGCGCCAGATCCTCGGTGATTGTGGTCAGGGCCCAAAGTCCCAGCGGCAGCCCGATCACCGAGCCTGCAAACAGCGTCAGAACGCGGCGCCAGTCGATCTGATGCCGAACTCCGTGCCATTGCTGAAGCGACAGGATCAGATCGCCGATAATGGCGACGGCGACCAGGTGCAGCGGGTTCATCACCAGCGCCCCGGCCGAAACGACCAGCGCCCCGAAGCCAAAGCCGGAATATCCCCGCACGAACGCTGCCGCGAAGAACGCCACCACCATGAAGGCGGCACCAAGGGGGCCGAGATCAAAGGGCAGGTTCATGCGTCGATCCTCGACGCTTGCATCACCGAAGGCGGAAAGGGTGTCATCGGCATGTCCTTCGGCGCAAGTGGCGGTTTCGCGTGGGGCCCGGCGCAAACATCGTTAAGTACGATGCGGTTGTTTAGGGCCAGTCATGAACGATCGTTATGGCCAGGGTGTTCTTGTCGAGCGTCGCGGCGCATGCCTATCCCGGCCGCTTTCCGGCACTGGCGGGGCGTCGTCAAATGTCCTATATCGCGCGCATGACGACAGACGGCCACCCCCCTGGCCTGGCCTTTCGCAAGATGCACGGGGCCGGCAACGATTTTGTGGTGATCGACTCACGCGGGCGTGGGGCGATGATGACGGCTGCGCTTGCCCGTGCCATTGGCGACCGCCATCGTGGTGTCGGCTACGATCAACTGGCCGAACTGCATGACGGCGACGGCGACGGCGATGCCGACCTGGCGCTGGATTTCTGGAATTCCGATGGATCGCGCGCCGGAGCTTGCGGAAATGCCACGCGCTGTGTTGCCGATCTGGTGATGCGCGAAGGCGGGCGCGATTGCGTTGCGATCCGCACCTCGCGCGGGCTGCTGCGTGCCGAACGGCGCGGCGGCGCGATCTGGGTCAACATGGGCGCACCGCTGACGGATTGGCGCGACATCCCGCTTGCCGGCGTACAGGACCACCTGCACCTGCCGATCGAGGGCGACCCCGTCGCGATCGGCATGGGCAATCCCCATTGCGTCTTCTTCGTTCCCGATGCCGAGGTTGTCGCGCTGGAAACCCTGGGTCCGAGGATCGAGCATCATCCCTTGTTCCCCGAGCGCACCAATGTCGAATTCGCCAGCTTGCTGGGCGATGACGTTCTCAGGCTTCGCGTTTGGGAACGCGGGACGGGCATCACGCTTGCCTGCGGTTCGGGTGCCTGCGCCGCTGCCGTGGCGGCCCATATGCGCGGGCTGACCGGACGGCGGGTGGACCTGGTCGTCGATGGCGGCGAATTGCGCGTCGATTGGGGCGATGATGGTGTCTGGCTGTCTGGCCCGGTCGCACATGTGTTCGACGCGGTTCTGTCACCGGCATTCCTGGCGGGGGTGTGATGAACGCGCCTGTCTTTACAACGCTGGGCTGCCGCCTCAATGCCTATGAAACCGAGGCCATGAAGGATCTGGCCGCGCAAGCCGGGCTCGGGGACGCGGTCGTGGTCAACACCTGCGCGGTGACGGCCGAGGCCGTGCGCAAGGCCCGCCAGGAGATCCGCAGATTGCGCCGCGCGCATCCCGATGCGCCGATCATCGTCACCGGATGCGCCGCCCAGACCGAGCCCGAAACCTTTGCCGCCATGCCCGAGGTCACGCGCGTGATCGGCAATCACGAAAAGATGCAAGCCGCCACCTGGGCTGCCATGGCCCCCGACCTCATCGGCCGGACCGAGCGCGTTCAGGTTGACGACATTCTATCGGTTCGTGAAACCGCGGGTCATCTGATCGACGGGTTCGGCACGCGCAGCCGCGCCTATGTGCAGGTTCAGAACGGCTGCGATCATCGCTGCACGTTCTGCATCATCCCCTATGGCCGGGGCAATTCGCGCTCGGTCCCGGCCGGCGTGGTGGTCGAGCAGATCAAGCGACTGGTCGGCGCGGGGTTCAACGAAGTGGTGCTGACGGGGGTCGATCTGACCTCCTGGGGTGCCGACCTTCCGGCGACGCCGCGCCTGGGCGATCTGGTTCGGCGTATCCTGAAGCTGGTGCCGGACCTGCCGCGCCTGCGCATCTCGTCCATCGATTCGATCGAGGCCGATCCCGCGCTGATGGAGGGCATCGCCACCGAACCACGGCTGATGCCCCATCTGCACCTGTCGTTGCAGGCGGGCGACGACATGATCCTCAAGCGCATGAAACGCCGGCATCTGCGCGACGACGCGATCCGCTTTTGCGCCGAGGCGCGGCGCCTGCGCCCGGATATCGTGTTCGGTGCCGACATCATTGCCGGCTTTCCGACCGAGACCGAGACGATGTTCGAAAATTCGCTGAAACTGATCGCGGATTGCGGGCTGACCTGGTTGCACGTCTTTCCCTACAGTCCGCGCAAGGGCACGCCGGCGGCGCGGATGCCGCAGGTCGCGGGCGGCGCCATCCGCATCCGCGCCGCGCGCCTGCGTGACGCGGGGGCCGCGCGGGCCGAGGCGCATCTGGCGGCGCAACACGGCCAGCGCCACGCGGTCCTGATGGAAAGCCCGCGCATGGGCCGAACCGCCCAGTTTGCCGAAGTGATCTTTGATACCGACCAGCCCGAGGGCCAGATCGTTTCGGCCCGTGTGCGTGGCCATGACGGGGGGCGGTTGCTGGCCGATCCCGCGTAGCCGTTCCCGTGCGGCCCGGCCGAACCGCCGGCGCGCGGCAAAACCCCTCTTGATTTCCCCGCGCCGCTGCCGTAACCCCCGCGGCAGGCCTAGGGGTATAGCTCAGTTGGTAGAGCATCGGTCTCCAAAACCGAGGGTCGGGGGTTCGAGTCCCTCTGCCCCTGCCAGGCCCTTGTGACACGGGGGTGACACAGGGCAGATGCAGATCATCCTTCATATCGGTGCGCACAAGACCGCCAGCACGCATTTGCAGCTGGCGCTGGCACACAGGCGTGGTGCGCTGGGCAGGGGCGGCACCGCCCTGTTTCTGCCGGGCGATCTGCGCAAGGACGGGCTGCGATTGCAAAACTATCTGGGCCTTGAGCCAAGCGCTGCGAGCGCGGCGGAGCATGGCGCGCAGATCCGCGCGGCATTCGCCACCGCCGCCAGGTGGGCGGACCGTCTGGTCGTGAGCGACGAGAACATTCTCGGCGCGCTCTATAATCCTGGGGTCTTTCGCGAGGGCACCCTGTATGCCCATGCGGGCGCGCGCCTCGCGCTCCTGGCGGCGACGCTTCCCGACGGGCCGGTGACGGTGGCGCTGGCCCTGCGCAATCCGGCAGGCTACCTGACCTCGGTCTATTCGCAGTGGCTGATGAGCGGGCGGGTCATGCCGTTCGACCGGTTTCTGGGGGCTGTCGATCCGGCGGCGTTGCGCTGGTCTGGCCTTGTCGAACGGTTGATCGACGCGATGCCGGGCCTGCGCCTTGCCGTGTGGCGATACGAAGACTATCCAGCGGTCGCACCGGCGGTGTTGCGGGGGCTTTTGAGTGAGGGCGCATCGCTGGTGCGCCTTGCCCAGCCGCGCGCCCATCCGGGCCTGTCGGCGCGCGCCCACGCCGCCGTGATGGACGAGTGTCGCGCCTTCATGATGGCCGACCGCGATCATGTCGCCAGCCGCGTCCAGGCGCTGCGCGAGGCCTATCCCAAGGGCGCGGTGTATCCGGCCTTTCACCCCTTCGATCAGGACACGCTTGCCCGCACGACAGCCAGCTATGACACCGATTGCGCGGAAATCGCCCGGATGGATCGGGTGACCGCACTATGGTGACGGGCGCGAAGGCTTGAATTGCCGCGCGCTTGCCGTTATCTGGGCGCAGACGGGCCACCGGGCCCGATGCCCAGAGGACACCCATGGCCAAGACCAACCCCTTGACGTTCATTCAGCAGGTTCGCAGCGAGACCGCAAAGGTCGTCTGGCCGAACCGGCGCGAAGTGACGATCAGCACGATCATGGTGCTGGTTCTGGCATCGCTGACGGCCGTGTTCTTCTTTCTGGTCGATCTGCTGATCCGCACCGGGCTGACGGGCATACTGGACATGGTCGGCTGACAGGTCGGCCGCGGCGCAATCTTTTCACCATACGCTCTTGAAAAGCGGCGCGATGGGCGATAAAGGCTGCGACAACCTCCGACAGAATGGCGCGCACCGATTCGGTGCGCACATTTTTTGCTGGTCGGATCGGCGCGGTTCGCAACCCTGTGCGAAACGCGGAGAATATCAGAATTGCGGCGGAACTTCCGCCCGGTGCGAGGTTAGGACGGACGGATGGCGATGCGCTGGTATTCGGTGAGCGTGCTCTCGAATTTCGAAAAGAAGGTCGCCGAGCAGATACGCGTCGCCGCGGCCGAGGCCGGTCTGGAAGACGAGATCGAAGAAGTCCTGGTGCCCACCGAAGAGGTGATCGAGGTTCGTCGCGGCAAGAAGGTCAGCAGCGAGCGTCGGTTCATGCCCGGCTATGTCCTCGTGCGCATGGAGATGAACACCCGGACCTATCACCTGATCAACTCGATCAACCGCGTGACCGGTTTCCTGGGCCAGCAGGGCAAGCCCAGCCCGATGCGCGACGAAGAGGTGAACCTGATCCTCAACCGTGTCGAGGAAGGGCAGGAGGCGCCGCGCAACCTGATCCGGTTCGAGATCGGCGAGCAGGTCAAGGTGACCGACGGCCCGTTCGAAGGGTTCTCGGGCATGGTCGAAGAGGCGGACGAGGAAAACAACCGCCTGAAGGTCATGGTGTCGATCTTCGGTCGTCCGACGCCGGTCGATCTGGAATTCACTCAGGTGCAGAAAACCGCCTGAGCGATCCCGTGGGAGGCGCGGATGCCCGCCGGGCATCTGGCCGGACCACTAAGCAGGCCCCGCATGCCGGGGCGGTGACAGAAGGAGAGGCCGAATGGCCAAGAAAGTAATCGGGCAGCTGAAGCTGCAAGTGAAGGCGGGGCAGGCCAACCCCTCGCCTCCCGTCGGCCCTGCGCTGGGTCAGCGCGGGATCAACATCATGCAGTTCTGCAAGGACTTCAACGCGAAGTCGGCAGACATGGAGCCGGGCTCGCCGGTTCCGGTGGTGATCACCTATTATCAGGACAAGTCATTCAGCATGGAGCTGAAGACGCCGCCTGCGTCATGGTATCTCAAGCGTGCCGCCGGCCTGAAGCCCGTCGGCAAGCGCAGCCGCGCCAAGGGTGCGGAAAAGCCGGGTCGCGAGACTGCGGGCACCGTCACCGTCAAGCAGGTGCGCGAGATCGCCGAAGCCAAGATGAAGGATCTGAACGCCATCGACGTCGAGGGTGCAATGCAGATCATTCTGGGCTCGGCGAAGTCCTGCGGCATCGAGGTGAAGGGATAAACCATGGCAAAGCTTGGAAAACGCACCCGCGCCGCCCGCGAAGCCTTTGACGGCAAGGCAAACCTTTCGGTCGAGGACGCTCTCGGCCTGATCAAGGGCAACGCCAACGCCAAGTTCGACGAAACCGTTGAGATCGCGCTCAACCTGGGCGTCGATCCGCGGCATGCCGATCAGATGGTCCGTGGCGTCGTGACCCTGCCCAACGGCACCGGCAAGACGGTGCGCGTGGCGGTCTTTGCCCGCGGCCCCAAGGCCGACGAGGCCAAGGACGCCGGTGCCGACATCGTCGGGGCCGAAGACCTGATGGAAACGATCCAGCAAGGCAAGATCGAGTTCGATCGCTGCATTGCGACGCCGGACATGATGCCCCTGGTCGGCCGTCTGGGCAAGATCCTGGGTCCGCGCAACCTGATGCCGAACCCCAAGGTGGGCACGGTGACAATGGATGTCGCGCAAGCCGTCAAGAATGCCAAGGGCGGCGAGGTCCAGTTCAAAGTCGAGAAGGCCGGGATCATCCATGCCGGTGTCGGCAAGGTGTCGTTCAATGCCGATCAGCTGGCGCAGAACGTGCGCGCATTCGTCGATGCGGTGGCCAAGGCCAAGCCGACCGGCGCCAAGGGTGCCTATCTGAAGAAGGTCTCGCTGTCCTCGACCATGGGGCCGGGCGTGAGCGTCGATCTGGCATCGGCAACGGCGCAATAATCTGGCGCGGCGGGCAGGCACGCCCGGCGCGCAAGCAATCCCCGGTTCGCCGGGGGTGACGGGGCGGAAACGCCCCGTCCTGTCCGAGACGGCGGGTGCCCGAAAGGGCTTAATCTCCTGCCTGAGATGGGGAACGAGACGAATTTGGCCGGGGGTTCCCTCGGGCGGTTTTGGCCTCGGCTCCCTTGCGGACCCGAACGTTCCGGGCCCTGGTCCGGGACAAACATGAGCCGGGGGGAAACCCCCAACCTTGGAGTAAACCTGTGGATAGAGCCCAAAAAGAGAAAGTGGTCGAGGAACTCGGCCAGATCTTCGAAAGCTCTGGCGTGGTCGTCGTTGCACACTACGCGGGTCTTACGGTTGCCGAGATGCAGGGCCTGCGCGCGAAAATGCGTGAAGCGGGCGGTGCCGTGCGTGTCGCCAAGAACAGGCTTGCCAAGATCGCCCTTGAGGGAAAGCCCTGCGCAAGCATCGCCGACCTTCTGACGGGCATGACCGTTCTCGCCTATTCCGAAGACCCCGTCGCCGCGGCGAAGGTGGTCGACGAATTCGCCAAAACCAACAAGAAGCTTGAAATTCTTGGTGGGGCGATGGGCGAGTCGGCACTGACGCCGGATGGTGTCAAGGCCGTGGCTTCGATGCCCTCGCGCGAAGAGCTTATCGCTCAGGTCGTGTCCTGCATCGGCGCTCCTGCCTCGAACATCGCCGGGGCCATTGGCGCACCTGCTTCGAACATCGCGGGCATCCTCTCCTCGCTCGAGGAGCGCGAAGCCGCGTGAGCAACTCAAAGGCCCGCATGCGGACGCTGTCCCATGTCGGAAACACCCTGTTAGAATGGAAACGGAAAAATGGCTGATCTGAAAGCACTCGCCGAGCAAATCGTGAACCTCACGCTGCTGGAAGCCCAGGAGCTGAAGCAAATCCTCAAGGACGAATACGGCATCGAGCCCGCCGCTGGCGGCGCGGTGATGATGGCCGGTCCGGCCGCAGGCGGTGACGCCGGCGCCGCTGTCGAGGAAAAGACCGAATTCGACGTCATCCTGGTCGAAGCCGGCGCCAACAAGATCAACGTGATCAAGGAAGTCCGCGCGATCACCGGTCTGGGCCTGAAAGAAGCCAAGGACCTGGTCGAAGCCGGTGGCAAGGCCGTCAAGGAGCAGGCTCCGAAGGCCGAAGCCGAAGAGATCAAGAAAAAGCTCGAAGACGCTGGTGCGAAAGTCGAGCTGAAGTGATCGTCGGGGTGCCGGGCACCCTGACCGTATGACATGGCTGGGTCCGGCACAGTTCCGGGCCCGGCCAAAGCTGTTTCTGGCCGGGGCTCCAACCCTGGAACCTCGCCCAGAAGCAGCACGGGCTCGGGCGCAGGCCGGTGGGACGGTCTGCAAGAATGGAGCTCGCGCTTCTGTTTCGCAAGCGGCGGCACGGCCGAGGCCCCACGGCACGCGCGCCCGCGAAAGAATGAAAGGTGATACCGAGCATGGCTCAGACCTACGTTGGCCAGAAACGCATCCGCCGGATGTATGGCAAGATCCGCGAAGTCCTGGAGATGCCGAACCTCATCGAGGTTCAGAAATCGTCCTATGATCTGTTCCTGCGCTCAGGTGACAGCGAAAAGCCGCTGGACGGCGAAGGGCTGATGGGCACCTTCCAGTCGGTATTCCCGATCAAGGATTTCAACGAGACGGCAGTTCTGGAATTCGTGAAATACGAGCTGGAAAAGCCCAAATACGATATCGACGAATGCCAGACCCGCGACATGACCTATGCGGCGCCGCTGAAGGTCACGCTGCGACTGATCGTGTTCGATGTCGATCCCGACACCAGCGCGAAGTCGGTCAAGGACATCAAGGAACAGGAAGTGTTCATGGGCGACATGCCGCTCATGACGCCGAACGGCACGTTCATCGTCAACGGCACCGAGCGCGTGGTCGTCAGCCAGATGCACCGTTCGCCCGGCGTGTTCTTCGATCATGACAAGGGCAAGACCCATTCCTCGGGCAAGCTGCTGTTCCAGTGCCGGATCATCCCCTATCGCGGTTCGTGGCTGGATTTCGAATTCGATCCCAAGGATCTGGTCTTTGCCCGCATCGACCGCCGCCGGAAACTGCCGGTGACGACCCTGCTTTATGCCCTCGGCATGGATCAGGAAGCGATCATGGACGCCTATTACGACACGGTGAACTATCGCCTGGAAAAGGGGCGCGGCTGGGTTACGCGCTTCTTCCCCGAGCGCGTGCGCGGCACCCGTCCGACGATGGATCTGGTCGATGCCGCCACCGGCGAGGTCATCCTCAAGGCCGGTGACAAGGCCACGCCGCGGATGGTCAAGAAATGGATCGACGAGGGCAAGGTTACCGAGCTGCTGGTGCCGTTCGACTATATCGTCGGCCGGTTCGTTGCGCGCGACATCATCAACGAGGAAACCGGCGAGATCTGGGTCGAGGCCGGTGACGAACTGACCTGGGATCTGGACAAGGATGGCGAGGTCAAGGGCGGTTCGCTGAAGGTGCTGATGGATCAGGGCATCACCGATATTCCGGTGCTGGACATCGACGGTGTCAACGTCGGCCCCTACATCCGCAACACGATGGCTGCCGACAAGGTCTGGAACCGCGAAGGCGCGCTGATGGAGATCTATCGCGTGATGCGTCCGGGCGAGCCCCCAACCTATGACGCCGCCGCCGCGCTGTTCGATACGCTGTTTTTCGACAGCGAACGCTACGACCTGTCGGCCGTGGGCCGGGTCAAGATGAACATGCGGCTCGATCTCGATGCGCCGGACACCCAGCGCACGCTGCGCCGCGAGGACATCATTGCCTGCATCAGGGCGCTGGTGGAACTGCGCGACGGCAGGGGCGAGATCGACGACATCGACCATCTGGGCAACCGCCGTGTGCGTTCGGTGGGCGAGCTGATGGAAAACCAGTATCGCCTGGGCCTTCTGCGCATGGAGCGCGCGATCCGCGAGCGCATGTCGTCGGTCGAAATCGACACCGTGATGCCGCAAGATCTGATCAACGCCAAACCGGCGGCTGCGGCGGTGCGTGAATTCTTCGGCTCAAGCCAGCTGTCGCAGTTCATGGATCAGACCAACCCGCTGTCCGAGGTGACCCACAAGCGGCGCCTGTCGGCGCTTGGTCCGGGTGGCCTGACGCGCGAACGCGCGGGGTTCGAGGTGCGCGACGTGCATCCGACCCATTACGGCCGCATGTGCCCGATCGAAACGCCCGAAGGGCAGAACATCGGTCTGATCAACTCGCTTGCGACCTATGCCCGTGTCAACAAGTATGGCTTCATCGAAACGCCCTATCGCAAGGTCGTGGACGGAAAGGTGACCGACGAGGTGATCTATCTGTCGGCCACCGAGGAGCAGCGCCACGTCATCGCTCAGGCGAACGCAACGCTGGATGCCGATGGCGGCTTCGTCAACGATCTGGTCTCGACCCGCAAGGGTGGCGAGTTCCAGCTGGCTCCGCGCGAAACGATCGATCTGATCGACGTGTCGCCCAAGCAGCTGGTGTCGGTCGCCGCGTCGCTGATTCCGTTCCTTGAAAACGACGACGCCAACCGTGCCCTGATGGGCTCGAACATGATGCGCCAGGCGGTGCCGCTTCTGAAATCGGATGCCCCGCTTGTCGGCACCGGGATCGAAGCGATCGTGGCGCGCGATTCGGGCTCGTCGATCATGGCGCGCCGCGCCGGTATCATCGACCAGGTCGATGCCCAGCGGATCGTCGTGCGCGCAACCGAGATGCTGGAACCGGGCGAGCCGGGGGTCGACATCTATCGCCTGCGCAAGTTCAAGCGTTCGAACCAGTCCTCGTGCATCAACCAGCGTCCGCTGGTCAAGGTGGGTGATACGGTCGAGCGTGGCGAGGTCATCGCCGACGGGCCCAGCACCGACATGGGCGAACTGGCGGTCGGGCGCAACGTGACCGTCGCCTTCATGCCGTGGAACGGCTACAACTACGAGGACTCGATCCTGATCTCCGAGCGCATCCTCAAGGATGACGTGTTCACCTCGATCCATATCGAGGAATACGAGGTCGCGGCGCGCGACACCAAGCTTGGGCCCGAGGAAATCACCCGCGACATTCCCAATGTCGGCGAGGAAGCCCTGCGCAACCTTGACGAAGCCGGGATCGTCTACATCGGGGCCGAGGTGCAGGCCGGCGATATTCTGGTGGGCAAGATCACGCCCAAGGGCGAAAGCCCGATGACCCCGGAAGAAAAGCTCTTGCGCGCGATCTTCGGTGAAAAGGCCTCGGACGTGCGCGACACGTCGCTGCGTTTGCCGCCCGGCGCCTATGGCACCGTGGTCGAGGTGCGGGTGTTCAACCGTCACGGCGTCGACAAGGACGAGCGTGCGCTTCAGATCGAGCGCGAAGAGATCGAACGGCTGTCGCGCGACCGCGACGACGAGCTGGCGATCCTTGAGCGCAACATCTATGCGCGTTTGCAACAGCTGATCCTGGGCAAGACGGCGGTAAAGGGGCCGAAAGGCGTCCGCCCGAATTCCGAGATCAACGAGGAGTTGCTGGAATCGCTTAGTCGCGGCCAGTGGTGGCAGCTTGCCCTCGGCGACGAGGCCGCCGCGCAAGAGGTCGAGGCGCTGAACGCGCTCTATGACCAACAAAAGCGCGCGCTGAATCACCGCTTCGAGGACAAGGTCGAGAAGGTTCGCCGCGGCGACGACCTGCCCCCCGGTGTGATGAAGATGGTCAAGGTGTTCCTGGCGATCAAGCGCAAGCTTCAGCCGGGCGACAAGATGGCCGGACGCCACGGCAACAAGGGCGTCATATCGAAAGTGGTTCCGGAAGAGGACATGCCGTTCCTGGCCGATGGCACCACCGTCGATCTGGTTCTGAACCCCTTGGGCGTGCCCTCGCGTATGAACGTCGGGCAGATTCTGGAAACCCACATGGGCTGGGCATTGCGCGGCCTGGGTGTGCAGATCGACGAGGCCTTGCAGGAGTATCGGCGCTCGGGCGACATGACCCCGGTGCGCGATGCCATGCGCATCGCCTATAGCGACGAGGTCTATGACGCCGCATTCGCCGGTATGGACGAAGAGGCGTTGATCGAATCGGCCGGTACCGTGACCGGCGGTGTGCCGATCGGCACGCCGGTCTTTGACGGGGCCAAGGAACCCGATGTGAACGAGGTTCTGATCAAGGCCGGGTTCGATGCGTCAGGACAGTCGCAGGCATACGACGGCCGCACCGGCGAGGCCTTTGCGCGTCCGGTGACCGTGGGCACGAAATACATGCTCAAGCTGCACCACCTGGTCGATGACAAACTGCACGCGCGCTCGACCGGCCCCTACTCGCTGGTCACACAGCAGCCGTTGGGCGGCAAGGCGCAGTTCGGCGGTCAGCGGCTTGGTGAGATGGAGGTCTGGGCGCTTGAGGCATACGGCGCCGCCTACACCTTGCAGGAAATGCTGACCGTGAAGTCCGACGACGTGGCTGGCCGTACCAAGGTCTATGAAAGCATCGTCAAGGGCGAGGACAACTTCGAGGCCGGCGTGCCCGAATCCTTCAACGTTCTGGTGAAGGAAGTCCGCGGCCTTGGTCTGAACATGGAACTCCTGGATTCGGAGGAAGAGGATTGAGGATCGCCTCGCAGGATGGGCGTCACCGCCCATCCTGACCTTCCCCGCACCCATTGAAGGATGATGAGATGAACCAGGAACTGACCACCAACCCGTTCAACCCGCTGGCCGCGCCCAAGCATTTCGACGAGATCCGCGTTTCGCTGGCAAGCCCCGAACGGATTCTCAGCTGGTCTTTTGGCGAGATCAAGAAACCCGAGACCATCAACTACCGCACGTTCAAGCCCGAGCGTGACGGCCTGTTCTGCGCGCGCATCTTCGGTCCGATCAAGGACTACGAATGCCTGTGCGGCAAATACAAGCGCATGAAGTATCGCGGCGTCGTCTGCGAGAAATGCGGCGTCGAGGTGACGCTTCAAAAGGTCCGGCGCGAGCGCATGGGCCATATCGAACTGGCCGCGCCGGTTGCGCATATCTGGTTCCTGAAGTCGCTGCCGTCGCGCATCGGCCTGATGCTGGACATGACGCTGCGCGACCTTGAGCGGGTTCTGTATTTCGAGAACTATGTGGTGATCGAGCCGGGTCTGACCGAACTTCAATACGGTCAGCTGATGACCGAGGAAGAATTCCTGGACGCGCAGGACCAGTATGGCGCCGACGCCTTCACCGCCAATATCGGCGCCGAGGCGATCCGCGAAATGCTGGCCAATATCGACCTTCAGGCCACCGCCGACCAGTTGCGCGATGACCTGAAGGAAGCGACCGGCGAGCTGAAGCCCAAGAAGATCATCAAGCGCCTCAAGGTCGTCGAATCCTTCCTTGAATCGGGCAACCGCCCGGAATGGATGGTTCTGACCGTCCTGCCGGTCATTCCGCCCGAATTGCGCCCGCTGGTGCCGCTGGACGGTGGCCGCTTCGCCACGTCCGATCTGAACGATCTCTATCGCCGGGTGATCAACCGCAACAACCGCCTCAAGCGGCTGATCGAACTGCGTGCACCCGACATCATCGTGCGCAACGAAAAGCGCATGTTGCAGGAATCGGTCGATGCGCTGTTCGACAACGGCCGTCGTGGCCGGGTGATCACGGGCAACAACAAGCGCCCGCTGAAATCGCTCAGTGACATGCTGAAGGGCAAGCAGGGCCGGTTCCGTCAGAACCTGCTGGGCAAGCGCGTGGACTTTTCGGGCCGTTCGGTCATCGTGACCGGCCCCGAACTGAAGCTGCACCAATGCGGCCTGCCCAAGAAGATGGCGCTGGAGCTGTTCAAGCCGTTCATCTATTCCCGGCTTGAGGCCAAGGGCCTGTCTTCGACCGTCAAGCAGGCCAAGAAGCTGGTCGAAAAGGAGCGCCCCGAGGTCTGGGATATTCTGGACGAGGTGATCCGCGAGCACCCGGTCCTGCTGAACCGGGCGCCGACACTGCACCGCCTGGGCATCCAGGCGTTCGAGCCGATCCTGATCGAGGGCAAGGCGATTCAGCTTCACCCGCTGGTCTGCACCGCCTTCAACGCCGACTTCGACGGCGACCAGATGGCCGTACACGTTCCGCTGTCGCTGGAGGCGCAGCTGGAAGCGCGCGTTCTGATGATGTCGACGAACAACGTGCTGTCGCCAGCCAACGGCTCGCCGATCATCGTGCCGTCGCAGGACATGGTGCTGGGTCTTTATTACATCACCATGATGCGCGAGGGCATGAAGGGCGAGGGCAAGATCTTTGCCAGCGTCGAAGAGGTCGAACATGCCCTGGCCGCGGAAGAGGTCCATCTGCACGCCAAGGTGCAGGGCCGCATCCTCCAGATCGACGAGAACGGCAACGAGGTCTGGAAACGCTATGAAACCACGCCGGGCCGGATGCGGCTGGGCGCGCTGTTGCCAGTCAACGCCAAGACCCCGTTCGAACTGGTCAACCGCCTGCTGCGCAAGAAGGATGTCCAGACCGTCATCGATACAGTCTATCGCTACTGCGGTCAGAAGGAATCGGTGATCTTCTGCGATCAGATCATGTCGCTGGGCTTCCGCGAGGCGTTCCGCGCCGGCATCTCGTTCGGCAAGGACGACATGCTGATCCCGGATGCCAAATGGACGTTCGTCAACGAGACCCGCGATCAGGTCAAGGAGTTCGAACAGCAGTATCTGGACGGTCTGATCACCCAGGGCGAAAAGTACAACAAGGTTGTCGATGCCTGGTCGAAATGCTCGGACGCGGTGGCGAACGCGATGATGGGCGACATCTCGGCGGTGCGCCATGACGATGCGGGCCGCGAGCTGGAACCGAACTCGGTCTACATGATGTCGCACTCGGGCGCGCGGGGTTCGCCTGCCCAGATGAAACAGCTGGGCGGCATGCGTGGCCTGATGGCCAAGCCCTCGGGCGAGATCATCGAAACGCCGATCATCTCGAACTTCAAGGAAGGCCTGACCGTGCTGGAGTATTTCAACTCCACCCACGGGGCGCGCAAGGGTCTGGCGGATACCGCGCTCAAGACTGCCAACTCGGGTTATTTGACCCGCCGTCTGGTGGACGTGGCGCAGGATTGCATCGTGCGCAGCGACGATTGCGGAACCGATCGTTTCATCACGGCCTCGGCCGCGGTGAACGACGGGGAAATTGTCGCCTCGCTCGCCGAGCGTATCCTGGGTCGTGTCACGGCCGAGGATGTGGTGCATCCGGTCTCAGGCGAGGTGTTGATTGCGGAAAACCATCTGATTGACGAACGCGACGCCGACACGATCGAGGCCGCGGGCATCGCCACCGTCAAGATCCGTTCGCCGCTGACCTGCGATGCGGAAGAGGGCGTTTGCGCCAGGTGCTATGGCCGCGATCTGGCGCGCGGGACGCTGGTCAACAAGGGCGAGGCGGTGGGAATCATCGCGGCGCAGTCGATTGGCGAGCCCGGCACCCAGCTGACGATGCGGACCTTCCACATCGGTGGTATCGCGCAGGGCGGCAGCCAGTCGTTCCAGGAAGCGGGGCAGACCGGCAAGATCGAGTTCCGCAACACCAACGTTCTGGAAAACGCCTCGGGCGATCTGATCGTCCTGGGACGCAACATGCAGATCGCGATCATCGACGACAACGGTGTCGAGCGAGCCAGCCACAAGCTGACCTATGGCACCAAGCTCTTCGTGCGCGATGGTACCCAGGTTGCGCGCGGCGACAAGCTCTATGAATGGGACCCCTATACCTTGCCGATCATCGCCGAAAAGGCGGGCCGGGCAAAGTTCGTGGACCTGATCCAGGGCCTGTCGGTGCGCGATGAAACCGACGATGCGACCGGCATGAGCCAGAAGATCGTGACCGATTGGCGTTCGGTGCCCAAGGGTGGCGATCTCAAGCCCGAGATCATCATCATGGACCCGGAAACGGGCGAGCCGATGCGTACCGACACCGGAAACCCGGTGACTTATCCGATGTCGGTGGATGCCATTCTCTCGATCGAGGACGGGCAGGAGGTCCGGCAGGGTGACGTGGTCGCGCGCATCCCGCGCGAAGGTGCCAAGACCAAGGACATCACCGGGGGTCTGCCCCGCGTGGCGGAATTGTTCGAGGCCCGTCGCCCCAAGGATCACGCGATCATCTGCGAGATCGACGGCTATGTGCGGTTCGGCAAGGACTACAAGAACAAGCGCCGCATCACCATCGAACCCGTGGACGAAAGCGCCGATGCGGTGGAATACATGGTGCCCAAGGGCAAGCATATCCCGGTGCAGGAGGGCGATTATGTTCAGCGCGGCGATTACATCATGGACGGCAATCCCGCGCCGCATGACATCCTGCGCATCCTGGGGATCGAGGCCTTGGCAAACTACCTCATCGACGAGGTGCAGGACGTCTATCGCCTGCAAGGCGTTAAGATCAACGACAAGCATATCGAAGTGATCGTGCGCCAGATGCTGCAGAAGCTGGAGATCCTGGATTCGGGCGACACCACGCTGCTCAAGGGCGAGACGGTGGACAAGTTCGAGTTCGACGAGGCCAATGACAAGGTTGCCGCCGCCGGCCTGCGCCCGGCGCGTGGCGAGCCGATCCTTCTGGGGATCACCAAGGCCAGCCTGCAGACGCGCTCGTTCATTTCCGCCGCGTCGTTCCAGGAAACCACCCGCGTGCTGACTGAGGCCGCGGTTCAGGGCAAGCGCGACAAGCTGGTGGGCCTGAAGGAAAACGTCATCGTCGGCCGGCTGATCCCGGCCGGGACGGGTGGCGTTGCGACCGCAACGCGCCGCATCGCCGCTGACCGCGATCAGACGGTGATCGACGCACGCCGCGCCGAAGCCGAGGCCGCGGCCGCCCTTGCCGCCCCCGAAGCGGGGGACGAGGGTGCAGCGGACGAGGGCGAAAGCCGCGATCTCTGATCTGCGGCCGGCCTCGCGCCCCGACGATAATGCCCCCCGCCGCATCGGCGGGGGGTTTTTCATGACTGGGGGAAGCTGACTGCTTTTCTTTCGCGGCGACGCCGGGCATTGATTGCCGATGGACCGGGCACCGCCGGTGAGGGCGACGTGAGGGTCTGGAGGGACGGGGGGCGGATGATTTCGGACAACACCCGCGGGGCGCTGCTGATGATGGGCAGCATGGCGGCGTTTGTCATGAATGACGCTCTGATGAAACTGGTCTCGGCCGAACTGCCGCTGTTTCAGGCGCTGCTGCTGCGCGGTATCATCACCACCGCGCTGTTTCTGGTCATTGCCTGGCGGCTTGGGGCGCTGCGCCCGCAACTGGACCCGCGCGACTGCAAGCTGGTCGCCCTGCGTGTTCTGGCCGAGGCGGCGTCGGCCTATTTCTTTCTCAGCGCGCTTTTCAGCATGCCCCTGGCCAATGTGACCGCGATCTTGCAGGCCCTGCCGCTGACGATCACGCTGGCCGGGGCCCTGTTCCTGCGTGAGCCGGTGGGCTGGCGGCGCCTGCTGGCGATTCTGGTGGGCTTTGTCGGGGTGCTGTTGATCGTGCGGCCAGATGCCGATGGTTTTGACCATCACGCGATCATGGCGCTGCTGGCTGTTGCCTGCGTGACCCTGCGCGATCTGGTGACGCGGCGCATGTCGCGGGCCGTTCCGTCGATGACGGTCGCCCTGACCACGGCAGCGGGGGTGACGGCCTTTGCCGCCGTTGGAAGCCTGGGAGACGACTGGGTCACGCCATCGACCTCGGTAACCCTGGCGCTGGCGGGTGCCGGGGTTTTGATCATCGGCGGCTATCTGCTGTCGGTGATGGCGATGCGGGTGGGCGAATTGAGTCTGGTCACCCCCTATCGCTACACGGGGCTGGTCTGGGCGCTGGTGCTGGGCTTTCTGGTGTTCGGCGATTGGCCCGATGCGATCACCATGTCCGGGGCAGGGCTGATCGTGGCCACGGGGCTGTTCACGCTCTACCGCGAGCGCCAGCGCATCGCGCGTCAGCGGCGCGCGGCAAAGAGCGTTCGTATCTGATCGGCGCAAATGCCGTAGGCCGCACGAAACGCGACTTCCTGTGTCCGGTCCAGCAGGGCCGGGGCCTCCCCTCGATCAAAGCCCGAGTCGTTGTGCCGTCCCAATCCGCGCACGAACATGTCCGGCGCGGGCAGGGACAATGCCGGCATCCGTTCCCAGATGCGCGCGTGATTGAAATTCATGATCGTCTGCTTGTTCCAGGGCCCCATGACCGCGGCCAGACCGGGCGCCCAGAACGACCGCCGAACGGGCAGGGCGAATATGCCTTCGGTGCCGGGATAGGCGACATGACCATTGTTGAAGTCTATGGCAAAGGTCGGCGATGACGCGATCAGCGGCCCCGCGTCATGGGCGATCTGGCGCAGACGTTCGACGAACCGCAGGTTCACGGCGTCGTCGTCATCGATTCGGAACTGGATGCAGCGCTTCTTGTCCCAGCGCCGTGCCGCGTTGATCGCGCCCTGCATCACCGGCCGGTGCTGACCGGGGGCCTGCACCTGCACCACCGCTTGAGGCAGCCCTGCCAGCAGATCGCGCAGCCGCGCAAGGTAGGGCTCGGGCAGGTCGGGGCCGATGACGACGATCAGGGAAAAATCCTGATCGGTCTGCCCGCGAAGGCTGGGCAGGGTAAAGCTTTCGAAATAGCGGAAACGCTCTTCCATACGGGCAGGGGCATAGAGGTAGCGGGCCCGCTCGCGCGGCGTTTCATGCATGGTCTGAAATCCACCGATCGCCGGCCAGGAAAATCGGCATAGCCCAAGAACCTGCATCTCTGTTCCCCTGCGTGACGTCGTTCGCGGCATGATCGCTAGCACGGCATCGTGGCGTGGCAAAGAGGCTGGTGGCTGTTGACAACCCCCGCGACTCCTCATATACGGCGCGCACCCGGGTCCGGTATGCATGCATGTCGGTTCAGGGGCTTTAGATATCTAGTGGTCACGATCCGGGCTGGATGGCCTCGATCCTCTGGAATTCCACCGCGGCGCCTCCGAGGACGAAGGCGCATGCGGCTTTGTGTTTTGCGGACGCGCAGGGCACCAAAACGCGAAATGCCCCCGGAAACCCCGCTGACGAGTGGTGGATGAACGGGTTGCAAGATAGGGCGAAACGAATGCCGACGATCCAACAGCTGATCCGCAAGCCGCGGCAGCCGAAAGTGAAGCGCTCCAAGTCGATGCACCTGGAGCAGTGCCCCCAGAAGCGCGGGGTCTGCACGCGCGTCTATACCACGACGCCGAAGAAGCCGAACTCGGCCATGCGCAAGGTTGCGAAGGTCCGTCTGACCAATGGTTATGAGGTCATCAGCTATATTCCCGGCGAAAAGCACAACCTGCAAGAGCACTCGGTGGTGCTGATCCGCGGCGGCCGCGTGAAAGACCTTCCCGGCGTTCGTTATCATATTCTGCGCGGCGTTCTGGATACCCAGGGTGTCAAGGACCGTCGCCAGCGCCGCTCGAAATACGGCGCGAAGCGTCCGAAGTAAGGAGAGACCAGCATGTCGCGTCGTCACGCTGCCGAAAAGCGCGAAATCCTCCCTGACGCCAAGTTCGGCGACAAGGTTCTGTCGAAGTTCATGAACAACCTGATGATCGACGGCAAGAAATCGGTTGCCGAATCGATCGTCTACAACGCGCTTGACCGCGTTGAGAAGAAACTCAAGCGCGCTCCGGTGGAAGTGTTCCACGAGGCGCTCGACAACATCAAGCCTTCGGTCGAGGTTCGCTCGCGCCGGGTTGGCGGTGCGACCTACCAGGTGCCCGTCGAGGTGCGCCCCGAGCGCCGCGAGGCGCTGGCAATTCGCTGGCTGATCATCGCTGCGCGCAAGCGTAACGAGAACACGATGGAAGAGCGTCTCGCGGGCGAGCTGGCCGATGCGGTGAACAACCGCGGCACCGCCGTGAAGAAGCGCGAAGACACTCACAAGATGGCCGACGCCAACAAGGCGTTCAGCCATTATCGCTGGTAAGGAGCTGCTGACATGGCACGCGAATATCCGCTTGAGCGGTACCGCAATTTCGGCATCATGGCTCACATCGATGCCGGCAAGACCACCACGACCGAGCGTATCCTTTACTACACCGGCAAGTCCCACAAGATCGGCGAGGTCCATGACGGGGCCGCGACCATGGACTGGATGGAACAGGAAGCCGAGCGCGGGATCACCATCACCTCGGCGGCCACGACGACGTTCTGGCAGCGCCAGGTCGATCCGACGGTCGACGGCACCTCGGACACCAAGTATCGCTTCAATATCATCGATACGCCGGGCCACGTCGACTTCACCATCGAGGTCGAGCGTTCGCTGGCCGTGCTGGATGGTGCGGTCGCGCTGCTGGACGGTAACGCCGGTGTCGAACCGCAGACCGAAACGGTGTGGCGTCAGGCCGACCGGTACGAGGTTCCGCGGCTGGTGTTCGTCAACAAGATGGACAAGATCGGCGCCGACTTCTTCAAGTGCGTGGACATGATCAAGGACCGCACCGGCGGCACCCCGTGCCCGATCGTTCTGCCGATCGGCGCCGAGGACAAGCTGGAAGGCACGATCGACCTGATCACCATGGAAGAGTGGATCTGGAAGGGCGAAGACCTGGGTGCGTCCTGGTATCGTCAGCCGATCCGCGACGAACTCAAGGGTCAGGCCGAAGAGTGGCGCAACAAGATGATCGAACTCGCCGTCGAAATGGACGACGACGCGATGGAAGCCTATCTCGAAGGCAACGAGCCCGATGAGGACACGCTGCGCCAGCTGATCCGCAAGGGTACGCTGTCGATGTCGTTCTTCCCGGTTCTGGCGGGCTCGGCCTTCAAGAACAAGGGCGTCCAGCCGCTTCTGAACGCCGTGATCGACTTTCTTCCGGGGCCGCGCGACGTGCCGACCCTGATGGGCTTCTCGCCCGATGACGAGACCGAAACCCGCGACCATCCGCGCCCGGCCTCGGACAGCGAGCCGTTCTCGGCGCTGGCGTTCAAGATCATGAACGACCCCTTCGTCGGGTCGCTGACCTTCACCCGGATCTACTCGGGCACCCTGAAGAAGGGCGACTCGATGATGAACTCGACGAAGGGCAAGCGCGAGCGCGTAGGCCGCATGATGATCATGCACGCCATCAATCGCCAGGAGATCGAGGAAGCCTTTGCCGGCGACATCATCGCGCTGGCCGGTCTGAAGGAAACCACCACGGGTGACACCCTGTGCGACCCGTCCAAGCCGGTGGTTCTGGAAACCATGACCTTCCCCGAGCCGGTGATCGAGATCGCTGTCGAACCCAAGTCGAAGGCCGACCAGGAGAAGATGGGCATCGCCCTGGCACGCCTGGCCGCCGAAGACCCGTCGTTCCGTGTGGAAACGGATTTCGAATCGGGCCAGACGATCATGAAGGGCATGGGCGAATTGCATCTCGACATCCTGGTCGATCGCATGAAGCGCGAATTCAAGGTCGAGGCCAATATCGGCGCGCCCCAGGTGGCCTATCGTGAAACCATCAGCCATCTGGCCGAGGTCGACTATACGCACAAGAAACAGACCGGCGGCACCGGCCAGTTCGCGCGCGTCAAGCTGATCATCGAGCCGACCGAGCCGGGCGAGGGCTATTCCTTCGAAAGCCGGATCGTCGGTGGCGTGGTGCCCAAGGAATACATCCCCGGTGTCGAAAAGGGCATCCGGTCGGTGATGGATTCCGGCCCGCTGGCGGGCTTCCCGGTGATCGACTTCAAGGTCGCGCTGGTGGATGGTGCGTTCCACGATGTCGACTCGTCGGTCCTGGCCTTCGAGATCGCGGCGCGTGCGGCGATGCGCGAGGGTCTTCGCAAGGCCGGCGCCAAGCTGCTGGAACCGATCATGAAGGTCGAGGTGGTCACGCCCGAGGAATACACGGGTTCGATCATCGGTGACCTGACCAGCCGTCGCGGCATGGTTCAGGGTCAGGACAGCCGCGGCAACGCCAACGTGATCAACGCGATGGTGCCGCTGGCGAACATGTTCGGCTACATCAACAACCTGCGCTCGATGTCCTCGGGCCGTGCGGTGTTCACCATGCAGTTCGACCATTACGAGGCCGTGCCGCAGAACATCTCGGACGAGATCCAGAAGAAATACGCGTGATCCAAGCGGTGGGCGACAACGCCCACCCTACCCCCCTGTAGGGTGGGCAGATTGCCCACCGCACACGAGACAAGGAGAAGCCAAGATGGCGAAGGCAAAGTTTGAACGGACGAAACCGCATGTGAACATCGGGACCATT